>CAEZVF010000001.1_pt1 | contig 20448 bp, 21 predicted proteins | sample 7264671 | NCBI WGS metagenome assembly CAEZVF01 (sample SAMEA6813849, study PRJEB35770) | uncultured Actinomycetes bacterium | biome: Freshwater; feature: Freshwater reservoir; material: water | place: Czech Republic | collected 2017-05-23 | depth 0.5m m
AGACGTGGCGCACGGCTCCTAAGGTCGAAACCAATGACCCGGGGGGATGGGGACGATCACTGGAATGGGCCACGTCGTGCCCACCACCACGCCACAACTTTGTGACCTTGCCACGCGTTCGTTCAGAAAGTCCTGCATTCGACCTGAACCACCCTGAATACGCAGCCCTCGAAGCTCGCGTTGCAGCGAACGGAGCAGCCAAGTGAAGGTTGAGGGATACCTCTTCGGATTCGGCACGGTCACGTATGTGATCTTGGGCAGCCTCTACTGGTTCCTCAGTCACGAGCCCGTGGGAACCACTGCCCTGGCATTGACTGCCGGTATGGCGTTCTTGATCGCCTTTTATGTGTTGTTCACCGGACGTCAGGTAGATCCTCGTCCCGAGGATGCGCTCGAAGCTGATGTCGTTGATTACGCAGGGGAGTACGGGTTCTTCAGCCCCACTTCGTGGTGGCCGTTGCCCGTGGGCTTCTTCGCTGCTCTGACCGGTACCGGTCTGATTGTGGGCTGGTGGCTGTTCTTCCTGGCCGTCTTGGGCTTGATGTTGAGCCTGGTGGGCTTTGTTTTTGAGTACTACCGTGGCGAGCAGGCAACCCTTTAGGCCTGTTTTGCCCTGTCAAAGACGCAAATTCGCCCTTCTGCGCCCATAATTGATGATGTTATGAAGCGAACTTCCCCTACCCTGATCGCCGCCTGCATCGTGCTCTCTGTGAGCGTGACCTTGACGGCGTGCTCTGGGGCATCGACTGATAGTTCCGCGTCCAAGGGTGGGGCTGGAACTAATGCAGACTCTGGTCCGGATTTGTCGCTTGTTACCCCTGGCACCGGTTCATCCTCATCTCGCGCGACCGTATTGTTCGCGCCCGGTGACCCGCAGGCAAGTGTGGCGCCCGATGCCGAACTCAAGGTTGTTGCTGCCGGCGGAAAGCTCACCTCGGTGGTCATCAAGGCCAAGGACGGGACCCAGATTTCTGGAGCACTCTCACCTGCGGCCGACGTGTGGACATCATCGCCGCAAACGTTGCCCTTTGGTCAGACGTTTACCGCGCAGGCCTTCGCCGTTGACCGCGAGGGAGTGTCCACTTCTGCGTCAACGACGTTCAAAGTGCGTAACGCGGATTTGGTGAGTGCCAATATTTCGCCAGGGGAAAACGCTGTCGTTGGGGTAGGCATGCCCATCGTTGTTCGATTTAGTCGAGCGCCATCGGATCAGGCGGCTGTTCAAAGTGCCCTGAGTGTGTCCTCCACACCAGCCGTTGAAGGTGCGTGGGGCTGGGTGAGCGATTCGGAAGTTCACTGGCGCCCGAAGAACTATTGGCCAGCAGGCACTGATGTCACAGTTCGAGCCTCTTTGGGTGATTTGAGCATTGGCAATGACCAGACTGGCTCCACATCAGTCTCTCGCAGTTTCCGCATTGGTAAAGCCACGGTTCTCAAGGTGGGTATTGATACCCACCAGATGACGGTGACAAGCGGTGGCTCTGTGGTGCGCACCATTCCCATCACCACGGGTAAAGAAGGCTTCACCACGCGCAGCGGCATCAAGGTCATCATGTCCAAGGAGCGCTCACGCATCATGGACAGTGTCACGGTGGATATTCCTAGTGGCTCGAGTGAGGCCTATCGGCTCAAGGTCGAGTACGCCATGCGACTGACCAACTCCGGCGAGTTCATTCACGCTGCGCCCTGGTCGGTAGGGGCACAAGGTCGACGCAATGTCAGCCATGGGTGCACCGGCATGAGCATGAGCAACGCATCGTGGATTTACGACTTCGCCAAGGTGGGAGACCCGGTGGAATACACCGGTTCGCTCAAGCCCATGACCTTGACCAACGGATATGGCGACTGGAACTTGTCGTGGAAGTCGTGGGGCAAGCGCTCAGCTGCTGTGTAAGACGAGGCTTGTCATGGCGTCAGTCGTTCGATGTTGAAATAATCATGTCCGCTCGGGAACGCGTTTGTTCACGCGTGAATTGTTCGCGTTCTTGTTTCGCCCACTGATCCCAGTGACCTTCGTAGGTGTCTGCGCTTCGAAGCATCGCTCGTCCGTAGCGTTGGTCTTCGGGGGCTTCAACCCAGATGAGAAAACTAGTGAAGTCAGCGGCAGCGGTAGTTCCGCTACCTACGCCTTCAACGATGATGAAGGGCGCTGGAGTTACAGCAACGTACTCAGCGATGATGCCCTTCTCCCAATCCCAGAGGTGAAAGCCTCCGGGTTGATTCTTACTCAGGGGAGTGAGCACGTCATCGACAATGCGGCGGGATGAGTCCTCAAGACTGTCCCAGCCGTGATAGATGTCTTCCATGGCCACGAGCTTGGCTGGGATCAACTCTGCTAGTTGCGAGCTGAGAGTAGATTTTCCGCCGCCCGATGGCCCATCTATCGCGATGATCACACAGCCTCCCGCACGGGGCGGAAGGCTGTGGATCTGTTGAACCAGTGCGTCCAACTCGCGATCGGTCATTAGTTGTTCGGGACGAAGTCGTTCGTGTAGAACGTTGACCAATCCGGCTTCTGGGTCAAGGTCTTGCCGTCCTTGCCGGTCAGCAACTTGTTATCAAACAAGAAGTCACCGAACTTGGCCCATTCCTCACCATTGATCACTCCGAACTTGCCGTCCTTGTTCTTGAGGTATCCATCGTCAGCCAAGAGCTGGGCGCTCTTCTCGATAACTGCTGGGTTCTTCAGAACCGATTTGTTGGCCGCCACCAAGATGTCGGCGGCTTCCTTGGGGTTCTCCTGTGCGAACTTGTAACCCTTTTGCACTGCGCGCAGAAAGCGCTTGGCAACGTCCGGGTTCTTCTTCAAATACGCGTTACTGGAAATAATGTTGTTCGAGTAGTTGGCGGGGTAGCCGTAGTCTTCTGGCACGAAGTACTTCAGTGGCTTGCCAATCTCGGCGGCTTCCACAATCTCAACAGTCGTTGCAGCGATAGTGAAGTCTGCCTTGCCGTTGTAGACCGCGTCATAAGCAGCGGTGTCGAGGATGGCCTTCTTGAACTCACCCTTGCCGCCGTCACCCTTGATGACAGTGCTGACTTCTGAGTCTTCGCTTGGCGTGCCAAATCCGGCATAAGTCTTGCCGTCGAGGTCCTTCGGGGACTTGATGCGGGCATCGTCGGCGCGGTAGGCCAGCACGTACTGCGTCTTGGCAATGTTGGCGAATACCTGGAGGACGTCTAGCCCAGCAGTACGGGCAAATGCGGTTCCGTTGGAGTACGAGAAGGCAAAGTTGCTCAGTCCCTTGCCTACGAGCGTCTCGGGCGGAGTTGTTCCGTATGGCAGAACCTTGACGGTCAGGTTTTCATCAGCGAAGTAGCCCTTTGCCTGGGCCACGTACACGCCAAGGTGGTTGGTGTTCGGGGTGTAGTCCAACGCGATGGACACCTTGGCAGGCGTGGCGGTGGTTGGAGCGGGGGCGGCCTGCTCGGTGGAACTTGAGCAGGCGGCCAAAAGGGACGCCATTGCGATGGCGCTGACGGTGGTGAGAGCTAAACGATTGCGAACGATCTTCTTCATGAGGAAAGCGTTTCCTTGTCTCGGGTTTTGAGTGTCAATGTGATGGCTCCATCGCAGATCAACCTCGAGATTCTCGAGGTTATATCGATCGCGGTGGGGGTTTCGTTGAATGCAGAGTGCGCGTGGGTCAGTGACAGCAACATGTGGACGACGATGCGCGCATCAAGTCGATGTGACGACGCTTAATCAAGATCACGATGCGCTCCTTTCGCTTCCAATGCATTGACCGGTTGTGAAGAAGATATTCCATTGATGTATCGTCCACGACATGACCCCCATTCGTATCGGTCTTGAATATTTCACGCCGTGGACAAACGATGTTGGTTATCAAATCGCTATTGCAAATGATTTGTATTTGCAACAAGGTCTAGAAGTTCGTCAAGTATTGGTTGACCCGTTAGCGGGTGACACCTTGGAACATCTGGTTCGCGGTGAGGTCGACATCGCGGTGTGTCCCACCAACCGCCTTCTTAAGCGAGTCGAAGCCGGACAGGCCCTGCGCGGGATTGCCACCATCAATCACCGGGCGATGGAAACCATCTTGACGACGACGTCCACGGGGATCCAACGCCCCCTTGATCTGCAGGGCCGGCGGGTGGCCTTCAATCCGACCCCACGCGGGATTGCTTTGGTGCGCCACTTGATTACCTCCGATGGGGGAGACCCGGACTCAATGATCATCGTTGATTCCGGCAGCCGCGAGATTAATGCTGACGACATTGTTGCCGGCTTCGCTGATGCATTCTTCGGTGCCTATTGGGCGTGGGATGCGCTTTTTGGAACCACGCCCTCCGCGCAACGAGTGGCACTGCCGGTTGATGAAATTGGCATGTTGGCCTATCCCAGTTACGTGTTAGCGGTCCGCGCCGATTCGCTGCCTACCGATCGTGAATCGCTAACAAAATTCTTGCATGCTTCAGAACAGGGATTTCGCTTGGCAGCAAGTGATCATGCTTTGGCTGTTGACGTTGCCGTGCGGTGTGTTCCCTACGTTAAGCCCGAATTGATTGCGCATTCGTTGAACATTCTTCCCGCCACCTGGTTTGACGAGCATGGTCAATGGGGGAACCATCCCTGGACCAAGCACCGCGCGTATGCGCAGTGGCTGGCCCAGCACGGCGTTCTTCAGGATGCTTCAGTGGTAGAGACGACGCTGATCGATGACCTTTTTGATGCGGTGAGTGAGTCGGCATGACGGCGTTAGCACGGGGGATCCGGAACATTGCTGCCCCCGTCGCTTTGATCGTTGCCTTTTTCGGGGTGTGGGAGCTGTATTCGCGAAACAGTTCCATTGGTGACACTGTCTTGCCGCCCGTGAGCCGAGTCATCCAGGCTGGGTGGGCAGATCGAGAATCCCTGTGGGCAAACACTGTCCCCACTTTGCGCGAGGTTCTGATCGGATTCTTGGTTTCCGTTCTCTTTGCCTTCCTGATTTCGGTTTTACTCGATGTCTCCCCGAAGGCGAATAGAGCCGTGATGCCCCTACTTATTGGGAGTCAGACCGTTCCGTTGATCGTTTTAGCGCCTCTGTTTGTGATTTGGTTTGGCTTTGGATTTTTTCCAAAGATTCTGTTGGTCACACTGGTGACATTCTTCCCCGTAGTCGTAGGGCTCGTTGATGGATATGCCTCAAGTGAGCGTGATGCCGTCACCCTGCTTCGCACGATGGGAGCGAAGACGTTCTTGGTATTTCGCCTAGTGCGGTTGCCATCTGCCTTACCAGGTTTCTTCACTGGCCTTCGCATTGGAATTACCTACGCCGTAGTGGCAGCGATTTTTGCCGAATATGCGGGAGCTGTTGATGGTCTGGGTGTGTATATCCAGGGTGCATCAGGATCCTTCCGGACTGATCTTGTGCTGGCCGGGGTCCTCGTAGCCGCGACAGTGACGTTGATCTTGTATGGGCTCACGGTCGTACTCCAGCGATTGACGATCCCTTGGTATGCCGCAGCTCGCAAGGTCTCGCCATGAGTGCTCAGTCCGTCAGCATCGCAGACCTGAGCGTGCTGATGGATGACCCAAGCGTGGTGATCGTTGATGCCACCGTGGAGTTGGCCAAGCCCGAGACTGACGGTGATTGGCGAGGGTTGACTGGGCGGGTTCAGTTCGAGGCGGCCCATGTTCCCGGCGCTCAATTCTTTGATCTTCTGGAAGACCTCACGCAGGGATCAAGCAACTTTCACTTCGCGCAACCGCGGCCCGAGGTGTTAGCTGCAGCCATGGCACGCATCGGGATTGGTTCAGAATCGACCGTCGTTGTGTACGACAACCATGGCCGAATGTGGGCCACGCGTGTGTGGCTGATGCTGCGAGCCATTGGGTTTGATCGGGTGCTTGTGCTCGATGGTGGCGTGCAGCAATGGGCCACAGCGGGTGGGGCGGTCGAAACCGGATTGCCTGCAACCCTTGACCCGGTTACCGCGTTCCAGCCAGCGCCTCGAGCGAGCATCTTCGTTGACAAGGCCTACGTTGAAGCCGTGGTTGTTGGCGATGTGGATGCCACGTTGGTGTGCAGTTTGGGTGCCGATGTATTTGCCGGTGAAGGAATCACTCGGTACAGCAGGCGTGGGCACATTCCTGGCTCGATCAATATTCCGGCGTCGCTTGTCCTTAACGACAGTGGCCGGTTCCTCAGTTCGGTCGACGTTGCACGGCAGTTGGATCAGTTGTTGAGCATTCCCGGTGAGATAGTTCTGTATTGCGGGGGAGCGATTTCTGCTTCCTTGCTGGCCTTTGGGCTGGTTCAAGCAGGCCGCGAGGATTTCCGCGTCTACGACGGATCACTTGAGGAATGGTCAGCTGACCTCGCCCTACCCATGGTGGTGATGACATGACGATTACCAAGGGAATCACGATCGAGGGCTTGTCCAAGTCCTACGGTTCCTTGTCAGTTATTGAAAATCTCAACCTGCACGTAGAGCGTGGGGAATTTGTCTCCATACTCGGGCCTAGTGGTTGCGGAAAGTCCACTTTGTTTTCGGTTCTGACCGGTATTGAGCAGGCGAGCGTAGGTGAAGTCTTCATTGATGGGCAACCGCTAGCGCAGGCCGGAAGCCCCTTCGCATGGATGCCGCAGCGAGATGTCTTGTTTCCCTGGCGCACGGTTGCGGACAACGTGGGTCTGGGCTTTCAAGTCGCTGGCAAGCAAAAGAAGAAGGAAGCGCGTGAGCGAGCGATCGACTTGCTCCCCACCTTCGGCCTCGAGGATTTTGCTGATAGTCATCCGTATCAGCTCTCGGGCGGCATGCGACAGCGCGTAGCCCTGGCTCGCACCATCGCTCAGGATCGCGACATCTTGCTGTTGGACGAACCCTTTGGAGCCTTGGACGCGCTGACGCGAACCGAACTACAGCTCTGGCTTGATGAGATTTGGGAACGTGAACGCTGGACCGTGATCTTGATTACGCACGACGTCCGTGAAGCGGTTCTACTCTCAGATCGAATTTATGTCTTTAGCGATCGTCCGGCACAGATAGTGGCAGAGTTCGAAGTGCCGTTAGAGCGCCCTCGCACCATTGAGATGTTGGCTGGCGCGCAGGCCACGCAACTGGAATTGGATTTGCTACGGGCCCTGCATGTGGGCTCAGGAGATACCCCCTGAGCCCGGTCCCGATCTAGTGACCGCTGGTGATCTGTCCGCTGGGACGCACAGTTTCTAGGTCGTCTGCAGCGTGGTGTTGACCCTCAGCGATTTCCTCGTCGGTGGGAGGAATGACCCGGTTAGCGAAGTAGAAGTTCGAGAGCTTGACTCCCAAACGACCCTTCTTGGGAGCCTTCACACCGTTGGCATCAACGGCTGGCGGAGCCTCGATGGGCGCGTAATCGCTTTCGCGAGACGCCACCAACTTGGCGCGAGTAGCCGAGTTCACCGGGGCGTGGACTTCGAGGTATTCACCAGAAGGCATGCGCTTGATAATGCCGGTTTCGCGGCCATGCAGGAGTTTGTCGCGGTCTCGGCGTTGCAATCCCAGGCAGGTGCGACGAGTGATCACGAAAACGAGAGGCGGAAGCACGATCAGCAGGACTCGAATGGTCCACGTGATGGAGTTGATCGACCAGCTGAAGGCTTGAGCGATCAGGTCGTTACCACCACTGATCCACATGAGTAAGTAGAACGTGATACCCATGGCGCCCAACCCTGTGCGAGTAGGGGCGTTGCGTGGGCGATCAAGCAGGTGGTGCTCGCGCTTGTCCCCAGTGGCTTTAGCTTCGATCCACGGGTAGAGCCCTAAGAGCGTGAACATGATTCCCGGAATGATCAACGCTGGCAAGAGGATGTTCCAGCTGATGTTGTAGCCGAAGAGCACGGTTTCCCAGTTCGGGATGACGCGTACTGCACCGTCAAGCCAACCGATGTACCAGTCAGGTTGGGAACCTGCGGTGACTTGGTCGGGGGTGTAGGGGCCGTACTGCCAGATCGGGTTGATCGAGAACATGGCGGCGATCAGAGTGATGATGCCCGAGACGATGAAGAAGAAGCCACCGGCCTTAGCGGTGTACACCGGGAACAAAGGGAATCCCACGACGTTCTTGTTCGTGCGGCCAGGGCCAGGGAACTGGGTGTGCTTTTGGTACCAGACCAAGAGCAAGTGGGCCGTGAGCATTCCCAACAAGATGCCAGGAATTAACAAGATGTGAATCGAGTAGAGCCGCGGAATGAAGTCGGTTCCGGGGAACTCACCGCCGAACAGGAAAGAGGAAACGTAACTGCCCACCAGGGGGATCGCCAAGACGATGCCTTGGGCGATGCGAAGTCCGGTGCCCGAGAGCAGGTCGTCGGGGAGGGAGTAACCGGCAAACCCCTCGAGGATTGCCAAGGTCATCAGACCTACGCCGATGACCCAGTTAAGTTCGCGGGGCTTGCGGAAAGCTCCAGTGAAGAACACGCGCAGCATGTGGACGCTGACGGCAGCAACGAACAACAAGGCAGCCCAGTGGTGCACCTGGCGAACCAAGAGCCCACCGCGGACATCAAAACTCACACGCAACGTTGACTCGTAGGCCTGCGTCATCTTGATGCCGTTAAGTGGCGCGTAGGAGCCGTTGTAGACGACTTCCTTCATCGAGGGGTTGAAGAAGAGGGTCAAGTAAACGCCGGTCAGCAACAGCAGGATGAACGAGTAAAGCGCGATTTCACCCAGCATGAAGGACCAGTGGTCGGGGAATACCTTGCGTAGGTTCTTCTTGAGCCATTTACCAGCGCCCAAGCGATCGTCCACCCATGTAGTGGTGGTGGCTACGGCTCGTTGTGTGGTGCTCATCCGCGCTCCCAAAAGCTTGGTCCGACAGGTTCCTGGAATCCTTCTTTAGCTACGAGGTAGCCGTCCTTGTCCACCTCAATGGCAAGTTGGGGGAGGCGACGAGCAGCCGGGCCAAAGATCACGTTGCCGTCATCTGCCAAGTCGAATGTGGACTGGTGACACGGACACAGCAGGTGCTTGGTGCGCTGTTCGTACAAGGCGATCGGGCAACCCAGGTGGGTGCAAATCTTGGAGAAGGCCAAGATGCCCTGGAAGTCGCCGTCTTGAATCTGCTGGGAACGGATCTCATCAGGAGCCATGCGCACCAAGATGATGGCCGCTTTGGCGCGTTGATTCAGGTTGCCCTCTTCTTCTTCAATCTTTTGAAGGTCAGCAGGTAAGGCACCGGCAACGAGTCCACCAAGAGGGATGTCTTCGGGCTTGATGGGTCGGTAAGAAATATCTGTAACGATCCTCGAGCCCTTGCGCCACAGCGTTTCACGGGACTTGGTCTCCGGTAGGGGGCCCAGGTCGCGGAGCAGGACGATCGCAGGAATAGGCATCAAAGCCATCGCGGCCAACAAGGTGCGACGAATGAGCGGACGCTTCATGACGCCGCTTTCTTCAACACCGGTTTGGAAACTCTCGACGACGGCATCGCGTGTTTCATCATCGGAAGCAAAGCTCTTGCGCTCGTCCACGATTTCTTCGTCACTCATCAACTTGCGCGCCCAGTGGATCGCGCCCGCGCCGATGAGGAATAGACCAAGGCCCGAGGCCAAACCGAGCGCGAGGTTCTGCAAACCAATACGGCCAATGAGGGGCAAGTCCACAATGGCCGTTGACTTCACGCTCACGAACGCAACCACGAACAGGATGGAGGCCAGGACCGAACCGCCAAACATGAGAGCGACCTGGCGCTCCGCTCGCTGAGCGGCACGAGGATCAGTGTCACTACGCCGCAGTGCGTGTTCGATCTCGTGAGCGCCGGCTACTTCAATTTCGCTGGAGGAATCGTTACTCATTTCGCCTTTGCTCCCAACCACACAGAGCACGCGATGAGCGCGCCCAGTCCTACGGTCCACATCAACAGGCCTTCACTGACTGGTCCGACATTGCCCAAGGGGGCTCCGCCAGGACTAGGGGCAGCGTTGATGTTCTGGATGTACTTGATGATGGCTTTCTTTTCATCGGGGTTGATCGTGGTGTCGTTGAACACCGGCATGCTCTGGGGACCCGTAAGCATGGCTTCCCAAATGTGGTCCGGCCGAGAAGGATCAATGGCCGGGGCGTATGTGCCGTTACTTAGCGCGCCACCCTGCGCTGCGAAGTTGTGACACTGAGCGCAGTTAGTGCGGAAGAGTTCGCCACCTTCGGCCAGGCTTGCGTCTGTGGTGTCAAGGTCTTCTTCGGAAGGAATAGCCGGGCCCGGCGCAAAGGAGGCAACGTAGGCCGCAAGTGCTGCGACTTCCTCTTCGTTGTACGACGATCGTCCAGCAACCACTTGTTGTCCAGTAGCGCCAACGGGCATGCGACCGGTGGAGACTTGGAAGTCAACGGCAGCAGCACCAACTCCTAGCAAGCTCGGACCGTTTTGCTTGGCTTGTCCCTTGCCCACACTTTCCGCAGGCACTCCTTCAAGGTTTAGTCCGTGGCAGGAAGAACAGCCTTCCTTGTAAAGGACAGCACCTTTTTCCAGGAGTGCAGGGGATGCTTCGCTGGTCTCAGCTCGCGCTGGTGAGGCGAGGGAACCGGCGGCGGCGTAGAGGCCGCCCATGAGGATTAAGCCAACCGTGACCAAGGCCAGGGCGGCGGTAGGTCGACGTCGACGGGGTGACTCGGAAGACACGTGCTGCCTCGATCCGTGGGTGCTTACTTGATGAGATAGATAGTTGCAAACAAGCCAATCCACACCACGTCCACAAAGTGCCAGTAGTACGACACCACGATTGCGGAGGTGGCCTGGTCGTGGCCAAACTTCTTGGCCGCGTACGTGCGACCCAAAACAAACAGGAAGGCGATGAGTCCACCGGTTACGTGCAAACCGTGGAATCCGGTGGTGAGGTAGAAGGCTGATCCGTACACGCTCGACGACAGCGTCAGGTTTTCTTTCACCAAGCTGGCGTATTCAAAGATCTGTCCGCCGATGAAGACGGCGCCAAGTACGAAGGTGATGGTGAACCACGATCGGAGCTTTTGCACATCCCCACGCTCAGCAGCGAACACGCCTAACTGACAGGTAACCGACGACAGCACCAAAATCGTGGTGTTTGCCGTTGCGAAGGGAATGTTGAGAAGTTCGGTTTCCTTCTCCCATAACTCTGGATTCACCGCGCGTGAGGTGAAGTACATCGCGAAAAGTGCCGCGAAGAACATCAACTCGGACGCTAACCAGATCACGGTGCCAACAGACACCATGTTTGGTCGGTTTGCAGGGCCCGATGGACGGGAGGTCTGGGTTACGGTTGCGGTCGCCACGTGCCTATTCTGGCACTAGTCACGCCTGTTGGTGTGCGCGCCCCACCATCAAAATCAGGGCGGGTCGCGTGGTGAATTTCAATGTGACCTAGGTCCCACGATGCAAGGAATGAGTGCCTGCTGATGACTTGTAGGATGGTTGTGTGACTGATCACACCGCAGCCCCGATGAAGGTTCTCGTCTATAGCGATGATGCCTCGGTTCGACAGCAGGTGGTCTTGGCCTTGGGCTCGCGACCAGCTCCTGAATTGCCCACCATTGAAGTCACGGAAGTGGCAACCGAGCCCATCGTTCGATCGATTGTGGCCGCTGGTGGTATTGATGTGATCATCTTGGATGGTGAAGCGGTTCCGGCCGGCGGCATGGGAATTTGCCGCAGTTTGAAAGAAGAGATCTACCAATGTCCACCCGTGCTCTTGCTGACCGCTCGTCGCGAGGATGACTGGTTGGCTCGCTGGTCCAATGCAGAAGCCACTGTGCAGCACCCGCTGGATTCAATTGCTGTCGCGCACGCCGTTGCGGACCTGTTGCGCGCTCGGGTTGCCGGCTCCGCTGCCAGTGCCTCGGCCCCGCGTTAAGTAGTCCGTGATGGCACATCACGAGCCACAAGTGAACCCAGAAGCACCCGAGTGGCCGGACGTTCTTAGCGATCTACTCCAAGGTCACGAACTCGATGCTCGAGTCACCTCTTGGGCGATGGATCAGATCATGACCGATGCCGCGAGTCCGGTGCAGATGGCTGGATTCCTCATTGGCATGCGGGCTAAGGGCGAAACCGCTACTGAAGTTACGGGCTTGGTTGACGCGATGCTGTCGCACGCACGCCGCATTGAGGTTCCCGGTCCCGCAGTCGATGTTGTCGGTACCGGAGGAGACCGGTCAAACTCCGTCAACATTTCCACGATGTCGGCGATCGCTGCTGCCGGTACCGGTGCGCGAGTCGTCAAGCACGGCAATCGCGCAGCCTCATCATCGTGTGGGTCGGCTGACCTCCTAGAAGCTCTCGGCGTTGACTTGGCGCTTACCCCCGATGCTGTTGCTGACGTGGGTCGCGATGTCGGCATCACCTTTTGTTTTGCTCCGGTGTTCCACCCGGCTATGCGGTTCGTCGGACCGACGCGTCGCGAACTTGGGGTGCCTACCATCTTCAATATCTTGGGGCCCTTGAGTAATCCAGCACAGCCGGCAGCTTCGGCGATTGGATGTGGGGATCCGCGACGAGCTGAACTTATTGCTGACGTGCTGGCTCAGCGTGGCGCTACCGCATTGGTGTTCCGTGGCGATGACGGCCTAGACGAAATCACCACGACCACGTCAACGCAGGTATGGGTGGTCCATGAAGGCCGGGTCACCAAGGACACGTTGAGCCCGCAGCGCCTGGGATTGATTCCAGCCACCGCCGATGATTTACGAGGTGGCGATCCAGCAGCGAACGCGGCCATTGCGCGCGAGGTCTTTGCTGGGGCACCGGGTCCTGTGCGCGACGTGGTGGTGGCCAATGCCGCCTCGGCGCTGGTGGCCCTTGATATTCATTCCGGGGCGGCGGCCTCTGATCTTGAAGACCTCTTTGTGGCTGCCATGCAGAAAGTCAACGCCGCGCTAGACAGCGGTCAGGCGGCTGCGATCTTGGATCGCTGGGTTGCTGCCACTGTTGCGCACGCGTAATTGCAACTGCGGGTTGTTGGCGAGGACGCTTGCCGCATGTGGCAACGGGCTCATCCATTCACTGTCGATGTGCACGAGTTCAATGCCGGGCGACTGAAGCCAGTACATCAGAGCAGTGGTCTCTTCTGCCGATGCACACGGAAGTTCATCGGCGTGCGGGTGACGGTAGGGAGTGGTGGCAAGTAGCGCATCTACTGTTGCGTCGAGGGCATGTCGATGGTGGATGCGTTGTGATCCAGCAAACCTGCCATTGCTGATGGCCACTACATCCCAACTTGATGTGGCATGTGGCGTAGGCGCCAGCGTGACCATGGTCGAGCAAGAAGCCAGGGACCGGGCTTGACTGGTCCACGTCGCGGCTCGCAAGAAGGATTCCAGACTGTCGCGAAGGGTTGCTGCTTGTTCGTATCGCTGGCGTTCGGCCAAGATATGGAGCTGTTCAAAAACAAACCCTGCCACGATCGACGGGTTGCTGATGATGTCGGATATTGACATTTCCCTCGTGGATCGGGTGACCAAGGTCAGCAACCGAGAAACATCCTGGGCAGTACGGCGGGAGGTAAAGGGGCCAAGGCTGGAGGCATCACCGGTGAGGCTTCGATGGGCGATGAGGGATCCGCGAGTGCCTGCACGGAGCCAATAAACCCGTTCGGGTCGTTTGGAGCGTTGATTGAATTCCGGCTGGTGCTCAGCAATCAGGCGTAGTTCACGAATACGTGCTTCGAGAGCGGTGGGGCATTCAATCGCGACGACCTGCGTGCACAACGTCAGCATGTACTTGATGCGAGAACGTGTTTCGGCCGCCGTGAAGTAGCTACGCACGCGCCGACGGATTGACTTGCTGGTACCGATGTAGTGGACGGTGCCGTCGTTGTCCTTAAAGAGGTAAACACCAGGAGTGTCCGGCAGCCCATCCGCTAAAGAGGCTTTGCGACGAATCGGCTCTGGAACCTTGGTGGAAACAGTCAGTACGTCCTCAAGGGTATTTACATGCAATGTGCCTAAGCGCCCAAAGAGACAATGCAATACGTGAACCGTTGCTCGAGCATCGTCCAGCGCGCGGTGCGTGGGCTGGGTAGGTGCCTGAAAGAAGTGGGCAAGCGTCGACAGTTTCGCATTAGGAACATCAGATTTCGACAGAGCTGATCGGGCCAGTCGAACAGTGTCAACTACTACCGGCTGTGGCCAGGAGTAATCGTGAGCAAGGCAGGCTCGCTTAAGGAAACCCACATCAAAGGGTGCGTTGTGTGCCACCACAACGCAGGACCCAAGAAATTCCAAGAATGCTGGAAGAACAGCCTCAATTGAAGGGCTGTCGGCGACCATCGCATTGGTGATTCCCGTCAGGACGGTGATCATGGGGGAGATCTCGTGAGATGGCCGAACCAGTGTGGCGAATTCGCCAATGATTTCGCCACCACGCACCTTTACGGCCCCGATCTCCGTTATCGCATCGCTGGCGTGAGTTCCGGTGGTTTCGAGGTCAACGACGACAAATGTCACTTGGTCCAACGGGGTACCCAAGTCATCAAGACACAGTTGACCCATGGATTGTGATGTGGGTCGGGCCTGAACGTCTCGCATGGGGCTGACGCTAGGGCGAACCCCTGACATTGGGACACAGCACAGAGCGGCCCCACACGGCGCAGCACAGCCCAGAGGGGAGCGGCATTAGCCGAGTCGGAAAGAGCCCTTCATGCTGTAGGCGGCCCGGGCTTTGCCTAGGAGTGGCAATCCGAGCAGTTCCTCTGTCGTTCGAAGCAATGAGTAGTGCGTGAAGTAGGAGGTGGACACTCGACCGGCGGGAGTGCGTGGAGAGATCACCAATGTCGCGATGGGGTTACTGGTGTTCCCCGCATTTTCGTCCTCGTCGTAGGTGATGAAAAGAACCGTGCGTCCACTTTGATATTGCGCGCTGTTAATGACCTTGGGAACAAAACGTGCTAACCACTGGTCACCGTAAGCAATTGAGGTGTCATGGGTATTGCTGCGTTGGTCGGGCACGATCAACGTGAAGGGTGCGGAAAAACTCGGTGTTGCAGTGAGCCGAATGTTTTGTGTCGCGCATTGGGATGCCACGTTGGTGAAATAGGTCGCAGGATTATGGCGCGGGACGTACGTTCCTGAATTTGATGTGTAGCAGGCGCTCGGCATGCTTTCGGCCAACGTACGCCAACGTCCGCTTCCTAGTTGGGAAAACAGGTTCGCCGCAGACAGTCGGTGAGCAGCGGGATTGGCATCGTCGGTGACGCCTTGTGTTCCGCCTGAGGTCATCGCGATGTAGTTCGGGAGTGAGGGATGAGTGATCGCGTGTGCGTTGCTGGCATACCCGCACTTCTTGCGAAGGCTGTTGAAGTAGGCCGCTTGGGTGTTATTGACGATCTGCCCGCGTCCGTGGTTTTCCATGATGATCCAGACCACGTGATCAATGCGTGGAGCCGAGGACGCCACTCCGCACGGCCGAGTCGTGGTGATGGCCAAGGGGCTTACGGCGATGGGGGACGTTGCTAGTGACGCAGCCACAGCGTTAGCGCTGGATGTGGTAGCTCCCGTGCTCGCGCTCACTGTTGGGGTTGTGGGGGATGGCTGGGCGGACGTTCCGGCAGAGGGTGCCTGGCAACCCGTCGTAAGGCAAATAGATACGGCAACAGCAATGACAGCGCTGGTCATCACGCGTGATCGGACCTTGTCAGACCCCCCGTTTACCGTCATTTCAGCAGGTCGCTCTCCCCAGCGACCGTGACGACGATGAGAGGAAAGGCTCTGATGTCTGAACTGTTGAATCCTCAGTCTTGGCCAGCTACTCCGGTTACGGACACGGACCTTCGGGTGGATTGTCATGGCTGCACCGCCCGTCCAGTCGCGTGTGGAGATTGCATCGTTACCTATCTTCTCGGCTCCCCACCCGAGGGAGTTGAGCTCGATCCTCAAGAACAAGCCGCTTTGGAGGCTTTGGCAGACGCAGGCCTGGTTCCTGCCTTGCGATTTCACCCGCCCACCGTCTGAGGCTTCTACTGTCGACCCTAGCCGGTGTGGATGGGATGGGTGAGGCGTATGAGGCTGGTGTGAATCCTGTGGTGAGGGGGCTACAGGAATCCACCGGTCGCATCCGCCACGCCGAACCCCAGTTTGTGCCTGATGGCGCTGATCCCTAGTCTTAAGTCACCTCGTTTTCGAACGGGGCAACGCCTAATCCCGGAGCGTCCGGGAACCGGGGACCCACGTACTTGGGGTGAATCGGTCGAACAGACCGTAGGGCCACACTTCCCAGCCCGAACCCGTCAGCTCACCTGGTCGGCGCGAGAGGAAGAGGAGGCCGCCTTCGTGGCGACCCGATCATTTTTTAGCCATTCAACGCTTCGTGCTGTCGTCGGTCTGAGCGCTGCCACTTTGGTATTCACCGTGGTTCCAGCCGGCTCATCGACTGCAGAACCATCACTGAGTCTGGCTGAGGTCACGCGCCAAGTCGCTGCTCTCAATGAGGAAGCCTCAAATGCCAACGAGGATTTTCTTGCGGCACAAATCAATGTGGACAACGCGAATCGTCGCCTGTCTTCGGTCCAGTCCCGCATTGCTCGCGAACAGCGCAGCCTCAATCGAGTTCAAAACGACATTTCAAGTTTGGCTTCTATTGCTTATCGCAGTGGCGGCTTGGATTCCTCGTTAGAGCTGTTGCTTGCTGATAACCCCACTGAGTTTCTCAATCGCTCAGCATCCCTTGATCAAGTATCCCGTGGGCAAGGTGCTGCACTTCGTCGCGCGCAAGCCTCCAGCCAACGGTTGGCGCAAGATCAGTTGGCTTTAGGGCAAGAATTAGGCAGTTTGAAGTCGGCTAAGGCCAGTGCCGCCGCGGCTGCAGATGCGGTCAGTTCTCGGGCCGCCAAGGCTCGCGCATTGCTCGCCCGCCTAACAGCGGAGGATCGTGCCCGCTACGCGGCGGCGCAAGCTGCTCGACGGGCTTCTATTGCTCGAGCAAGCCGCGCAGCCATCCGCTCGGGTGGATCATCCGGTGGTGGATTTAGTGGCGGGAGCGCAGGATCAGGCCGCGCAGCCATTGCTGTGGCCTACGCCAAGGCTCAAGTCGGTGACAATTATGTGTGGGGCGCTGACGGACCAAGTTCCTTCGACTGCTCTGGATTAATGCTGGCCGCTTGGCGTGCAGCTGGTGTCTCTTTGCCACACCAGTCAGGTGCCCAATATGGCAGCACGAGTCGCGTCAGTCGTTCCGAACTTCGTCCTGGTGACCTGATCTTCTTTTACAGCCCCATTTCGCATGTTGGCATGTACATCGGTGGCGGGCTCATGGTCCATGCTGCTAACCCCGGCGACGGTGTCGTGGTTGATTCAATCAACGGTTATTGGTCCGGTCGCTGGTCCGGCGCAGGTCGCGTTTAATCACGTAGGACCACTGGCCTGACGTTTGCTCTGTCTTTAGTGCGGGTGCGCATCTACGATGGAAAGCATGTCGCCGGTGGATCCTCAGGAGCCAACCCGGACACATCGACGTATTCGCACCAGCTTTGGCGTTGCTGCCGTCATCGTGATCTTGCTGGTGGCTACGGCACCTTCGCTCCTGCTGCAATCTGATCCACCCCCTGTTGCTGTTCAGGGGCAGACTTTTGTTGTCCCCACGAGTCCCGTTGCCACCGTTGCCCAACCACCAACGGATGCAGAGGGTGTAGAGCGGCAGGCCATTTCAGCAGTTCTTGCCGATCGCAGCGCCGCAGTCGTGGGAAATCAGTCTCAGACCTTTATGGACACGGTCGGTCAACGCGATGTCGCCTTCACCACCGCGCAATTGCGCTTGGTGACCAATCTGATCACGGTGCCGTTTAAGCAGTGGGACTACACCTTGCTCAACAAGCTTGGAGCATCAGATTCCGCAGCGCAGCGCAGCCGCGAGAAGTTTGGTCCCAACACGGTGACGTATCAGGTCGGAGTGCGATATCGACTGGAGGGATTCGCTTCGCCCCCGGTCGTGGTTTTGCGCACGATGAGTTTTGTCCCTGACGGTGACACGTGGAAAGTTGTTGCGGACACTGACTCGGGGCGGTTCCGCCAGCCGTGGGATGTTGATGTCATTTCGCTCGTCCGGTCAAATGATGTACTCATGCTTGTCCTGGGGAACGCCAAACCATCATCATCGCTGAAGGAGCAGGCTGGTCAAGCGGTGCGGGATGTGACCACATTTTGGGGGACCGACTGGGACAAGCGGGTGCTCGTCGTTGTTCCACGCAGTCAAAAGCAATTGGGAACCTTATTGCGAAAGGACGGCTCGAACTATTCGGCGTTAGCAGCCATTGCCACCGCTGAGCGCAACGGTGGATCAGGGGACGCGCCCGCTAACGTGGTGTGGGTGAACCCAGCCGGCTTTGCCAAAATCAATGCCCTGGGCCGCACCATCGTTTTGCGACACGAAATCTTGCACGTGGCAACAGGGGCTGCTGTGCCGAATGAATTCCCACTGTGGCTAGAAGAAGGGGTGGCCGAATACTTCGGCTACCGAGATTCAGGAGTGAAGCAACAAATCATCGCTTCTTCCCTTTTGGCTGATGCCAGAAATGGCCGCGTGCCCTCGAAGTTCGCCAAGACGGCAGATTTTGTCCCCACCAATCCACGACTGTCGCAAGCCTATGAAGGATCGTGGTGGGCAGCGCGACTCATTGTCCAAAACTATGGTGAGGCTGCTTTGATCAGGGTTTATCGGACGGCTCTTGCGCAATCCAACAAGAAGACTGCCGTTGATGTGGCCTTGCGCCAAGAGTTAGGAATTTCCGAGGCCGAACTGACCTCGTTGTGGCGAGCCTCCATTAAGGATGCTGCCTGATGGGGCGCACACTGGTCATCACCAATGACTTTCCGCCTCGTCCTGGCGGAATTCAATCCTTCGTGCATGGCTTGGTATCGCGATTGCCGTCAGATTCGGTGGTGGTGATGACATCGGCTTGGCGCGGTTCCCAGGAGTTTGATCAAGCACAGGATTTCCCCGTCGTGCGGGTGAAATCCAAAGTGCTGCTCCCTGGTCCGCGGGCCAAGCGATTGGCCACGGAGTTGATGAAGCAGTACAACTGTGACCGAGTGCTATTTGGCGCTAGTGCTCCATTGGGCATGATGGCTCCTGCGTTGCGTAAAGCCGGGGCGGTGCGCTGTATCGGGATCACACATGGGCACGAAGCAGGGTGGACGCGTTGGCCCATTGCTCGACAGGTCATTAAGTCATTAGGTACCCGCCTCGATGCGATGACGTACCTCGGCGAGTACACGCGATCTGCCATTGCCGACGCGATTGGTCCACAACGGGCCACGCGCTTAGTCCAGTTGACACCTGGTGTTGACCCAGACATGTTTTCACCCGATGTTGATGGATCCGCAGTGCGCGAGCGTTACGACCTAGGGCAGCGCCCGGTGATCGTGTGCGTTTCGCGTCTCATGCCCCGCAAGGGTCAAGATGTGCTGATCGAAGCCATGCCCTCGGTGCTGGCGAAAGTCCCCACGGCGGCCTTGTTGATTGTCGGTGGCGGACCACACAAGCAAAAACTTATGAAGAAGGTGTCCGAACTCGGCCTCACGACGTCGGTGATTATCACTGGTTCGGTTCCCTGGGATCAGTTACCAGCTCACTATGCGGCCGGCGATGTGTTCGCGATGCCCTGTCGTACGCGCTTGCGTGGTTTGGATGTTGAGGGGTTGGGCATTGTGTATTTGGAAGCCAGCGCCACGGGTTTGCCAGTGATAGGCGGGCGCAGTGGGGGAGCTCCCGATGCTGTTCTTGAAGGTGTGACCGGCCACAGCGTTGACGGAAATGATGCGGTTGGCGTCACTGCGTACGTGATAGAACTGCTCACTGATCACGCCAAGGCAGGCCGGATGGGACAAGAAGGCCGGGCTTGGGTGCAAGAAAAGTGGACGTGGAGCACGCAGTTGGACAAGCTCGCAGCTATTTTGGCTGACTAGTTTTCGCTGCCGGCGCTTGGAGCAATACGTAATCTTGATCGGTCAGCAGAAGTTTCCATTGCTGATGATTGGTGAGTTCGTACGTAAGTGCGGTGTCCTTGCCTAGGACGGCGAAGTTGGGCTGGACTTGTGTGAGCAATCCCTGCCAGTCACCTTCCAGTTTTTCAGCCTTGATGTAGCGATCAATGTACGGGCCGCCGTCGCGATCTGCTCGACCATCGATGGCTAACTTGATGCCCTTGCCACCGAAAGCGGCGAGCACCCCGGAGGAGTTGTAAGTATTCAAGACGCGTTTCGGGCCGGCAATGCTCGATAGTTTCGTTGCGATGGTGAGTGGCTTTGCTTTGGCCAAGGGATCGACCTGTGCGGTGAGCCACAGCCCACCCATGAGGGTCACGCTGATCAGGCCGATGGCCACAATCGCTAGGGACTTCTTCTCCGAGGGTGACACTGGCCGAGACCGCAGAGGATCAAGCGTGCTGAGAGTGGCGGCGGCCAAGGGTGCCAGCAGGATTGTCGCCGGCAGAACATTGCGAAAGGCCGATGCGCCAAAGACAAACAGAGCAAGCACGAACAGCAGTTGGGACCAGG
>CAEZVF010000002.1_pt1 | contig 15644 bp, 10 predicted proteins | sample 7264671 | NCBI WGS metagenome assembly CAEZVF01 (sample SAMEA6813849, study PRJEB35770) | uncultured Actinomycetes bacterium | biome: Freshwater; feature: Freshwater reservoir; material: water | place: Czech Republic | collected 2017-05-23 | depth 0.5m m
CCATCGGTACAAATGCAGTACGTCACGTCAATGCCAGCGGCGACCCACGAGGCAATAGTCCCTGCGGCCCCGAAATCGACATCATCGGGATGGGCGGTAACCACCAGGGCTCGAGACACATCAGTGATCACAAAGGACCCATTTCTGCAGGGCACGCCTGCCGGGATACGGCCAAATGGCTGAATATCGCTCTATCGTAGGTGTTGCAAGAAGAATCTTCCCCCTACTGCCGATAGATCACTATGCCCCCTATGCGCGCGACCAGATGGCTGGTCCTCCTCGGGCTCGGTGTCAGCTTCCTTGTGGCTCAACCACTCGTCACACAGGCCGCCCCACCGAGTCCAGTGACGCGTGTGTTCACCCAGCCGATCGAGCCACAGACTAATTACTTCGCGCAGAAGATTTGTGACCCGATCCCACGCCCTGGTGTTGTGGCCGTCAAAGACCTCTTGCTCAAGACCTATGGGGACCGGGTCATCTATATCCCTCGCTATGGATGTGCCGGACTGAGCGAGCACCACGAAGGTCGAGCTCTCGACTGGATGATCAGCGTTCGCAAGGTGGACCAAAAGGCGACGGCTGACAGTTTTATCGCTTGGCTGCAAAAGAGCGATCAGTTCGGCAACAAGATCGCCATGGCACGCCGGATCGGCGTGATGTACATCATTTGGAACAACAAGATTTGGCGAGCCTACGATCCAGGCCGAGGATGGACCGAATACAAGAGTTGTTCAACGCGACCGTCAACAAGCAATGACACCGAGTGTCACCGGGACCACGTGCATATTTCCTTCACGTGGGATGGTGCGATGGCCGCAACATCGTTTTACACCGGACAAGTGTTGGATTCGGGCGCACCATGTGGTGCCATTGACAGTGCAGGTGCTGCGGCCCCTGTGCAAAAGGGCCAACAGTTTGTTTCATTGACTCCGGTTCGTGTTCTTGATTCGCTACGAGGCCTCGGAGTGGCCAGCGCGAAGAAGTGTCGACTGGAATTCACCAGTAACACCAGTGCGGGACGGCAAATGGAAGTCCAAGTTGCTGGTCGCGGTGGGGTTCCTGCCACCGGTGCCAGTGCCGTAGCTCTCTCGGTGCGCACCAAAACTAATGCCCCCTCCTCGGTGTACCTCTGGCCTAGTGGGGGAACGCGAACTCCGTCCGTGGCAATGAAGGTTGCTGCAGGTGGTTCAACGCGATCGACTTTGGTTGTGCCTTTGGGTCTAGATGGCAAGATTTCCTTGGCCACGAGTTTGGGTGCGCAATGGATCAGCGCCGATGTCTTGGGGTACTACCAGCAGTACGGCGGCATGTTGTTCAATCCCACTGAGCCTCGGCGGGTAGTAACCAATGTTTCTATCCCTGCCAATTCGACCAAAACGATCAAGTTCGGCGGCCGCAACGGTGTACCTGCGGATGGGTCTGGAGCGTTTGTCTTAACGGTGGCGACGTCGGGTGCAACCAAGAGCGGAACGTTACGGGTGTATCCAGCCGGAGCCACTGAGTCGATTACTGATGTGGTTTCTTATCGAGCCAATGCGCGCATTTCTAGTTCCGTCATTACGGCTTCGCGCAGAGATGGAACTATCGTTATCAAGAACGTCAATACCGTCTCTGCCGTTCAAGTAACCGTTGACATCAATGGTTGGTATGGAACCTCTGGGCTGGGTCATACCGGAACTAAACCGAAACGGATCTTGGACACCACCACGGGACTGGGTGCTTCGGGCCGAGTGACATCCGGACGCAGTGTGACCTTTGCGGTGGCCAACCAGCTCGGCATCCCGGTTAATGCGAAAGCGGTGGCGCTCCAAGTCTTGGCCATTGATCCAGATACCGGAACTGCCGCTCGATTCAAATCCACCACTGCTCTAGCCAGCAGTGGATATCAAGTCAGTGTTCCCACGGCCGCATCCATGGCGCAATACGTGGTCGCACCGATTGGGGCCAATGGCAAAGTCTCCTTGACTGGACTCACCGGCAGTAGCAATTTCCGAGCCGACGTTGTGGGCTGGTGGACTCCAGTAACTACTCAGTATGTGGTCAGTTCGGCCCTCTCGGTTCCTACTGTTTTGGTCCCCGCGCAGCCCACGATTACTGGTCGAGTCCGGCCGTTGGCGTTGACGTCAGGTGGATCAGTTGCGTTGCAGGAACTCAAAGCCGGCAAGTGGGTCAAGGTAGGCACCTCCCCGATCGCACCGAACGGACAATTCAGTGTTGTCGTTCCGGTGAAGACTTATGGTTCGCATTCGTATCGCGTGTACAAGGGCGCCAGCAGTTGTTCGCCTCTGGGGTGCACGCTGAAGTCGTTTGCTACTAAGCCCCTAGTGGTTCGCGCGGCGCAACGCTATGCGGTGACGATGGCGTCTTCGCGAACCAGCGTTCGCAGTGGTTCAAAGATCACCTTCACGGGAAAGGTCGCTCCCACGCTCGTGGGCTCGCAGGTCAAAGTGCAGGTGCTCAGCTTGGGTCTGTGGAAGACCTTGGGTCTAGCAACGGTTCAGTCAACGGGTGCGTACTCCTATCCGGTGGTCGTCAAGAAGCGTGGGTTGCGCCAATTCCGAGCGTATAAAGCCAGCAACAATTGCTCTCTAGGGTTTTGTGAACTGCGCCCGGCCAAGTCGGCGATAGTTCAAGTCACCGTTCGCTGATCGCCTCTGTCGGTTGTTCTCATAAGATCAGGGGATGTCCACTCTGTTTCCTGACCCAGCCGATGAGGCTGAATCAGATCTGCTGACTGGACTTAACGACCCTCAGCGTGCAGCAGTGGTTCATGCGGGGACCCCGCTCCTCATCGTGGCTGGAGCGGGCTCGGGTAAAACGCGAGTGCTGACGCACCGGGTCGCCCATCTGATTCGCGCGCGTGGTGTGCGCCCAAGCGAGCTCCTGGCTATCACGTTCACCAACAAAGCCGCGGGCGAGATGAAAGAGCGTGTGGCTGAACTCATCGGGCCGCAGGCTAAGTCGATGTGGGTGAGCACCTTTCACTCGGCTTGCGTACGCATCTTGCGATCCGAAGCCGATCGCCTGGGTTACACCAAGTCCTTCTCGATTTATGACTCAGCCGATTCGCAACGCTTGATGACGATGGTGTGCCGAGAACTCGATCTTGACCCCAAACGCTACCCGCCGCGATCGTTCTCGAACCAGGTCAGCAATTTCAAAAACGAACTCATTGACTACGAAGCCGCAGCAGCGCAAGCCACGAGCCACCAAGAGCAAACCGTTGCACAGGCTTACGCCTTGTATCAACGACGACTGCGTTCAGCCAATGCGATGGACTTTGACGACCTGATCATGCTGACCGTCAACCTTCTTCAGGCTTTCCCCGAGGTTCTTCAGTCCTATCGCCGTCGGTTCGGCCACATTTTGGTGGACGAGTACCAAGACACCAACCATGCGCAGTATGTCTTGGTGCGTGAACTTGTTGGTCCGGCGGTTGGTCCGATTCCACAAGCCGAACTGTGCGTTGTGGGCGACTCGGATCAGTCCATTTATGCATTTCGGGGCGCAACGATTCGAAACATCTTGCAATTTGAGCAGGACTATCCCAACGCCACCACGATTGTGTTGGAACAGAACTACCGCTCAACGCAAAACATTCTGAGTGCTGCCAATGCCGTGATCTCGCAGAATCCGAACCGTCCGCCCAAGACGTTGTGGTCTAACGCGGGCGCCGGAGCGCAGATCGTGGGTTACGTCGGCGATGACGAACACGACGAAGCGCGCTTCGTCGCTGAGGAAATCGTTGAACTGGGCCGCAACGAAGGAATTCGCCCGTGCGACGTCGCAATTTTCTATCGGACCAATGCGGCTTCCCGCGTTTTTGAGGAAGTCTTCATTCGATCGGACATGCCTTATCGCGTCGTGGGTGGTGTGCGGTTCTACGAACGCAAGGAAATCCGTGACGCGTTGGCGTACTTGCGCATCTTGGCCAACCCGCAAGACGAAGTCTCGTTGCGTCGCATCCTGAACGTGCCTAAACGCGGTATCGGTGACAAGGCTCAAGAGGCCGTAGAGACTTTGTCGCGCCGCGAGCGCATTACCTTCTGGGAAGCACTGCGTCGCTGCGACGAAGCACCCGGTCTTGCCACGCGTGCTCGGACTCAAATGCAAGCTTTCGTCGAACTTCTTGATGTTTTGCAGATTCTTGTCGAAAGCCAGACCCCTCCGGCTGAGATTCTCGAAGCGGTGTTGGATCAGACCGGCTATTTGTCTGAACTGCGGACCTCGTTGGATCCGCAGGACGAGACCCGCATCGAAAACTTGGCCGAACTCGAAGCCGTGGCTCGTGAGTTCGAGGAAACCGCTGCTAGCAATGACGAGCCAGCCACGCTGTTCGAGTTTTTGGAGCGGGTGTCGCTGGTAGCGGACGCAGATTCGATTCCCAACGGTGATGATGGTGGCGGTGTAGTCACATTGATGACTCTGCACACGGCCAAAGGCCTGGAGTTTCCCGTCGTGTTCCTCACCGCGATGGAAGATGGCGTCTTCCCCCACATCCGTTCACTGGATGATCCGGCCGAATTGCAAGAAGAACGTCGACTGGCCTATGTCGGGCTCACGCGTGCACGTCAACGGTTGTACCTCTCGCGTGCTGTGTCGCGGTCAACGTGGGGTGCCCCCAATTACAACCTTGCATCCCGTTTCCTTGAAGAAATCCCCACCGAGTTGCTGGATTGGCGACGCGAAGCAGAGGTGGCGCACTCCGATCGTTGGAAGGCGGTGCCGCCTCGCACGCCATCAGTGTTTGCGCCAGCTGCTCGCCGCAGTTCTGGGCAACCTGTTCTTGACTTGGCGCCGGGAGATCGAGTTACGCACGACAGTTTTGGGTTAGGAACGGTGGTTGCGGTTTCGGGTGAGGGAGATCGGGCACAAGCCACGGTCGACTTTGGCTCGACCGGCGAGAAGCGCCTGCTCCTGCGCTATGCACCCGTACAAAAACTCTAGGTAAACCTTCGGATTGTTGCGTTTGGCGCACACGATCACGGGTATACCCTGCATCTATCCCGAGCACCTAGTGCGGGCGATGACAAGGATTAGTTCATGCCCGCCGGTTTGTCTGTGCGTTCTCGTTTTCAGAAGTTCCTCTCAGTGTGTGTCGCCTTGTTGCTCGGTGTGAGCCTGGTGTCGGTGCTGGGACAGGGGATGGCACGGGCCGCAGTGGTGTGCCCAACCGTCGCACCCACCGTTCCGCACACTGTGACGCCGGCTCCCCAGTCTGGCGACAACTGGAGTGGGTGTGATCTGACCGATGCGTACTTGCAGGGCGTGGACTTAAGCGGCGTGAACTTCACGGGTGCAAACCTGACTGGGGTGAGCATGTGGTTCGCCACGATTACCGGCGCTGACTTCACGAATGTGAATTTCGGAACCGGGCTTTCGGTCTATGGACTCGTCGGAACACCGACCGCTCTTCCCTCGGGCTGGGGTATTTACCAGACGCGACTGGTGGGACCAGGGGCGAACATCGCGGGCGTGGGTTTCATCGGTGTCAACTTCGTTGATGTTGATTTTTCCGGTGCAAATATCACGGGAGCGGATTTCATTTACGCATCTTTTGTTGGATGTAAATCAGGCGGACTTATCGGGTTGCCGAGTCGAGGTGCAACCGTCATCGGGGGCTACATCTTTGCGCCGGGGGTAGACCTGCAAGATGCGGATCTGACGGGCTTGGATATCAGCGGGGTGGATTTGAGGGGTGTGAGCTCGGGTGGAGTGATCGGGCTCCCGACGCTTCCGACCGGGTATCAACTTGTGGGCGATGGATACATTGTTGGACCAGGCGTGAGATTGACCGGTGTGAATATTGATGGCTTTGATCTCGCCAGTATCAACCTGAACGGCGTGATTTCCGGTGGGGTCACGGGCACTCCTGCTTCGCTACCGACCGGCATGATTTTGCTGGGGGGTTACTTAATCGGTGCCTACGCAAACTTGACTGATGCAGACCTGACAGGGCTTGACTTGACGGGCGCGGATTTGAATCATGCTGCGATTGGCAACGCAAACTTTTCTGGCACCACGCTCACGGGCGTTTCTTCCGGTTATCTCAGCGGAACCCCGATCAATGTGCCCAGCCCGTGGGTTCTTCTCAATGGCTACTTAGTGGGACCTGGCGCGAACTTGCGTAATGCTGGCTTGTCTCCGATCGACTTTGGTACGGCTGATCTAACCAATGCCGATCTGTCGGGAGCCAATTTGTCGGGGTCAAATTTGAGTGCGGCAACGTTGGACGGCATCAAGTCCAATGGGGTGCTGGGAGATATGGCTTTACCACCAACGTGGCTTAACATCCGCGGGTGCGCCTGTCCTTCTGGTTTGCTCGTTGGTCCCAAGGCCAACCTTGCAGGTGCAGATATTACGTATCTGAATATGGCAGCTGCCACCTTGACCGGGGTTCGTTCCGGATCGGTGACGGGACGCAGCTACCTCTTGCCCGCTGGGTGGGTCCTTCTGCAGGGTTATTTGGTGGGCCCATCAGCGGACCTTCGTGGGGCTAATTTGTCGAATCAATCGCTTGATGGTTTGAATTTGACAGATGTTGACTTGACCGGCGCGGACATTACGAACTCCACCTTTGTGGGAACGACGTGGAGTAACACCACCTGTGTGGATGGCTCTAACAGCAGCATTCACATTGGCGGATCCTGTCTGAATGCACTCGACACGACTGCGCCGGCGGGTGGATCCCTGACGGTAAATGGCGTGAGCGCAACTGCTGGGGGCAGTACGAGTTACAGCACCGGCACGTTCAGCGGAACCTTCACTGATTTCACCGATGCCGCCCTAGCAAGTAACACGGTGACGCGCTCGGTGGGAACGAACACCGCTGGTGTGTGTAGTTCGTTCGGTGATGGACTGCCTGTTCCTTCCATTAGTGAGACCTCGGCAGCAGTGGGTTGCTATCGCTACGTGCTCACCGGTCTTGACCTAGCCGGAAATTCATCCAGTCTGCAAACCACCGTCATCGTGGGTGCGGCTCCGACGACCACGGCCGTAACGAGCGGCACGTACAAAGTGGGTTACAAGATCACGTGTAATGCAGTAGCAACAAATACTGATGGGGCGGCGCAAATTGCTTGGCTAAATAACGGTGTAGTAATTGCCGGACAAGCATCCGCGACCTACACGTTGCCGGCAACGATGTACAACCGTTCGATTTCTTGTCGGGTAACGGTGAGTAATGCGTATGCGAGCCCGCCACCTACAACAAGTGCTTCTCACCTTGTGGGGCTAGGGAACAAACCAGCGCTGAAAACCGCACCGGCGATTACCAAGACGGTGAAGGTCGGAACTCGGATTTACGCATCCAAGGGAACGTGGTCGTTGTCTGGTTTGAGCTACTCCTACCAATGGAAGCGCTCGGGCAAAGCGATCTCTGGCTCGCTTGCGCGCAAGTCGTCCTGGAAGGTTGTTGCAGCGGATAAGGGTAAGTACCTGACCTGCACCGTGACCGTTAAAAAGGCCGGATACGCCTCAAACTACGCAACGACCGGGCGTAAGAAGGCTTCGTAAGGCGGGGCTAGTTGCCCAAACCGTTCCGCTTGAACCACGGCATGGGGTTCACTGCCACTTTGGGTGAGGTGTGCAGTTCAAAGTGCAAGTGTGAACCGGTGACATTGCCGGTCGTTCCGACACGGCCCACGCGTTGACCAGTGGTGACGGTGTCGCCGACCGCAACGTCGACTTTCGACAAGTGGCAGTACCACGTTTCGATCCCGCCCTTGTGGCGAAGCTGCACCACGATGCCACGGCGACCAAACGACTCGGCAAAGATCACCACTCCGCTCGTCACCGCACGAACCGCATCACCGGTGTCGCCATCAAAGTCTTGTCCGGTGTGCTGACCCGATGACCAGGTACCACCAGAGGCGCCGAACGGTTCGCCCAAGCTGACTGAACTCACTGGCCATACCCAGGTGCTGGCAGTTCGTGCTGCACGAAGTCGCGCCTTGCTTCGCGAAGCTCGTTGCGACGCGACACTACGAGCTGTTGCTGCTCGAAGGGCTGGTTGTGCGCCGACTCGGGTGATGGCAACAGTGGCTGTGGCAGTGACAGTTGGAGAGTTGCTGACGGTGGTAACGGATGGACTAGCCGATACAACGGGAATGGCAGCGTCGGGAGTCAGGGCTGTACCGACAACCGCAAGAGTCACACCCATCACTCCAGTCACAAAGCAGCGCGCGAGGTAAGGATGCACGCGCAAGCTCCTGGGGATGTGGTCTGACATTGAAAGCGCCCCAGGGATCGCCTGGGACGCAGTACGTCAATGGTACGCAAGGGCTTGTAGGCGGTCATCAGGTGGCTGGCGGACGGGGGATGGGCCGATCTACCGAGGGGTTCGAGTAGGCGTGGGTGGTGCGTAGCGCGCAAGCGCGGACAGATAGCGTTCACCCTGTCGTTACGGGTTGAGAAGCGATTGCCCTCTCGCCCCCCTTCAACTCAAGTTTGAGGACTCCACGCGTGGATCTGTACGAATACCAAGCCAAGGATCTATTCGCTAAGCACGGCGTACCGACGCAATCGGGAATCGTCGTCACTACCGCCGCGGCCGCTCGCGATGCAGCCGAAAAGATCGGCACCACCGTTGTGGTCAAGGCCCAGGTGAAGACCGGTGGCCGAGGAAAAGCCGGTGGCGTCAAGCTCGCCGAGACTCCTGCTGAAGCCCAGGAAAAAGCCGAAGCCATTCTTGGCCTGGACATCAAGGGCCACATCGTTCATCAAGTGTTGATCACCGAAGCCAGCGACATCGTCGAGGAGTACTACGTCTCCTTCCTGCTTGACCGCGCAAACCGCACCTACTTGGCCATGGCCTCGGTCGAAGGCGGCATGGAGATCGAGCAACTCGCTGTTGAGCGCCCCGATGCGCTAGCCAAGATTGCCGTGGATGCCATCGAGGGCGTTACGGCGGCGAAGGCTGCGGAAATTTCTGATGCAGCTGGCTTCGCGCCGGAAATCCGCGACCAGATCATCGACATTTTGCAAAAGTTGTGGGTTGTCTTCATCAAAGAAGATGCCACGTTGGTCGAGGTGAATCCGTTGGTCAAGGATCCATCGGGCAAGGTGCTGGCGCTGGACGGCAAGGTGTCCTTGGACGAGAACGCCGACTTCCGTCACCCCGACCACGAAGCACTGGTCGACAACTCAGCGGTTGACCCACTCGAGTTGGCCGCCAAGGAAAAGGGCTTGAACTACGTCAAGTTGGACGGCGAAGTCGGCATCATCGGAAACGGTGCTGGATTGGTGATGTCCACTCTCGATGTCGTTGCCTATGCGGGTGAGGAATTCGGTGGCGTGACGCCAGCTAACTTCCTCGACATCGGCGGTGGCGCTTCGGCACAGGTCATGGCCGATGGGCTGGAAATTATTTTGGGTGACCCCAGTGTGAAGTCAGTTTTCGTCAACGTCTTCGGTGGCATTACTGCATGTGATGCAGTGGCTAATGGAATTGTTCAAGCCATTGCCTTGATCGCCGAGCACGGTCATGCGATTGACAAGCCACTCGTGGTTCGACTCGATGGCAATAACGCTGATCTGGGACGAAAGATTTTGACCGATGCCAACCTCAGCGTTGTGACGTTGGAAGACACCATGGACGGAGCCGCACGCCGCGCGGCTCAACTGGCTGCGAAGTAAGGGACTTTTAGACAATGGCAATCTTTATTACTGAAAACAGCAAGGTCTTGGTTCAAGGCATCACCGGCGGTGAAGGCACCAAGCACACCCGTCGCATGGTCGAATCCGGCACCAACATCGTTGCTGGTGTGACCCCCGGTAAGGGCGGTCAAGAGGTCGACGGCATTCCCGTCTTCAACTCCGTTGGCGATGCAGTGGCAGCCACTGGCGCCGACGTTTCGGTGGTCTTTGTCCCGCCACGTTTTACCAAGGGTGCCGTCATTGAAGCTGTTGATGCGGGGGTGCCATTGGTTGTCGTCATCACCGAGGGTGTTCCCGTCGCGGACACGGCAGAGTTTTTCCAGTATGCGCAAAATGCAGGAACGACGCGGGTGATTGGCCCGAACTGTCCTGGCTTGATTAGTCCCGGAAAGTCCAACGCCGGCATCATCCCCGGTGACATCACCAAGGCCGGTCGCATTGGTCTGGTCAGCAAGTCCGGAACCTTGACCTACCAAATGATGTATGAATTGCGCGACCTTGGTTTCTCCTCTGCTGTTGGCATTGGCGGCGACCCCATCATTGGCACCACACACATTGATGCGTTGCGTGCTTTCCAAGACGATCCCGAAACCGATGCCATCGTCATGATCGGTGAAATCGGTGGCGATGCTGAAGAGCGCGCCGCAGCATTCATCAAGGACAACGTCACTAAGCCGGTTGTGGGTTATGTCGCTGGCTTTACGGCTCCGGAAGGCAAGACCATGGGTCATGCCGGTGCGATTGTTTCTGGCTCGTCGGGCACTGCTCAGGCTAAGCAAGAAGCACTGGAGGCGGTCGGCGTTCGGGTTGGTAAGACGCCGTCAGAGACCGCTCGCATCATGCGCGAGATTGTCGAAAAGCTCTAACCGCTTCTGCGTTGCGATTGCGTTTGTTTAAGTCTTCGCCTGCCAAGATCACAGGGTGACCAAACTCCCGCTGCTCTCTCGTTTGACGAGAAGTAACCACGAGGGTGAAGTCGATCCACGCTCTGTTGTTACTACGTCAGCCATTGCTGCTGCCTGGTGCATTGTGATGGGTCTGGTCATCATTGTCGTGCCGGTTTTATTGGGGTGGGCATTTTCGTCGGGACCAGCAGCCGCATTTGCTGAGGCGCTGCGCTCAACCGGCCACATCTGGATGGCAGCGCATCATGTCCCCGTCATCTTGGCTGGGGTCAATGTCAGCGTTTTGCCGTTAGGCCTGTTGGTCCTTCCCGTGACGTTGTTGTATTTGGCCGGCCGGTGGGCTGCGCGCGCAGCCACACCAACGTCCGCTGCTGACGCCCTGGTCTTGGCTCTGTCGACGGCCGGTGCGTATGCGCTCTTCAATGTGATCGTCAATGCGTGGGTATCTACCTCGTCCGTGAGTAGCGCGTGGTGGAAGGTCTTGATCACCACGGGCCTCTTGGGTTTTGTCACCGTTGGCATGGCGATTGCTCGCGAACAGAAACTGTCCTTGGGTGAGCGGGTTGATCCGCGAGTGCAGCTCATCGCAAAAGCGGCGTCGATCGGCGTGGTCGCGATCCTGGCGCTTTCATCGCTTCTGGCAGCCGTGGCTCTGGGATTTCATCTGGACGAAGTCTCCGACAGTTTCACTTTGCTCGGCACTGGAGTAGTCGGTGGATTGTTGTTGACGATTATTAGTTTGTTGTACTTGCCTAACATCGCGGTGTGGAGTGCAAGCTTTGCGCTGGGGCCGGGATTCCTGATGGGCACGGGAACCCAAGTAGCCGCCAGTACGACGCAAACGGGAGCCTTGCCGGTCTTTCCTTTGGTTCCTGCCATCCCCGCCAATGGCACTCCGCCGCTGGCCGCGGCCGCTGTGTTGGTAATCCCGCTGGTGGCAGCCATGGTGATGGGCTGGTTCGTGGCTCGCCGTACATCGCAGGACAGCGCAGAAGCCAGTGCCGGATGGGGCGCGGTCGCCGGTGTTGTGGCGGGAGTGGCGTTAGCGATCTTGGCCGGGATCTCTGGTGGGTCCCTTGGTGGTGGTCGACTGTCACAGGTGGGACCACAAGTGATTCCTGTGGCGTTTTTTGCGATCTTTACTTTCGGTGTCGTCGCGGCGGCATCAGCTTGGGTTGTGGCTCAGCAGCGACAACGCACGGCGGACTAAGGATCGCCTTTAGGTGATCGTTTAGCACCCGTGGTCGCTCGGTAGGCTGAACGCGTGAGCATTCCACCCACCCCGCAATCACCTGCGCGATTGGTGGTCTTGGTCTCTGGTGGCGGTACCAATTTGCAGGCACTCATTGATGCCGAAGACTTCGCCGATATTGAGATCGTCGCCGTTGGTGCGGATCGCTATGGCATCGAAGGTTTGCGCCGCGCTGAAGCCGAGGCCATTCCCATTTTTGTTGTTCCAGTCGAGGATTTTTCTTCGCGCGCGGATTGGGACAGTGCGCTAGCGCTTGCCCTTGCTGAACACGAACCTGATTTGGTTGTCAGTGCCGGATTTATGAAGATCTTGGGTAACCAAGTGCTTGATCAGTTCAGCGTGATCAATACGCACCCCGCGTTGCTACCCAATTTCCCTGGCGCGCATGCAGTGGCTGATGCGCTGGCTGCTGGGGTAGCGGAAACCGGTTGCACCGTGCACTTTGTTGACGAGGGCGTGGACACCGGACCGATCATTGAGCAACGCAGCGTCGTGGTTGAGGCTGGTGACGATGTCGAATCGCTCCATGAGCGCATCAAAGTCGTTGAGCGCGAACTTTTGGTACAGGTTGTTCGTCAGTTGTGTCGTTCTGGTTGGTCCATTGAAGGTAGAGAGGTCGTTTTTTCGTGAGCAAGCTCCCGATTCGTCGAGCGTTAGTCAGTGTCTATGACAAGACCGGCTTGGTTGAACTCGCCAAGGCGCTGGGTCAGGCCGGAGTGGAGATTGTGTCCACGGGTTCAACGGCAGCAACTATTGCGGGAGCTGGGGTTGCGGTGACGCAGGTCAGCGATCTAACGGGCTTTCCTGAATGCCTAGATGGCCGCGTGAAGACGTTGCACCCGCGCGTGCATGCCGGGATCTTGGCTGACCGTCGACTGGATTCTCATGTTGAGCAGTTGAAGACTCTCGATGTTGAGCCCTTTGACTTGGTAGTGGTCAACCTCTATCCCTTCAGTGCCACCGTGGAATCGGGCGCCGACCACGATGAGTGTGTGGAGCAAATTGATATTGGTGGTCCGACGATGGTGCGTGCAGCAGCAAAGAATCACCCCAGTGTTGCCGTGGTCGTTGATCCGGCGCGATACGCCGATGTAGAAGCGGCTCTGGCTTCGGGTGGATTTGAATTGGCCCAACGCAAGCGCTTGGCAGCGGAGGCTTTTGCACACACCGCTAGCTACGACGTTGCCGTGGCGTCCTGGTTCTCCAGTGAGTACGCACCGGCCGATGATGAGGCGTTCCCTGAATTCATGGGCCGCACCTTTGAACGAGCTGATGTGCTGCGTTATGGCGAAAACCCGCATCAGCCGGCCGCGCTGTACCGATTCTCGGCCGGACCGGGTCAGGGGATTGCCCAAGCAGAGCAGTTGCATGGCAAGGAAATGTCCTACAACAACTACGTTGACGCTGACGCAGCTCGTCGTGCGGCCTATGACCACTCGGAACCAGCCGTAGCCATCATCAAGCACGCCAACCCGTGTGGCATCGCTGTTGGTGCCGATATCGCAACCGCACATCGTTTGGCTAATGAATGCGATCCAGTTTCCGCCTTTGGCGGAGTCATTGCTGCCAACCGCCCCATCACCAAGCAGGCTGCTGAGCAGATTGCTGAGATCTTTACCGAAGTAATCGTGGCCCCAGACTTTGATGCTGATGCCTTGGCGATCTTGACGGAGAAGAAGAACCTTCGACTGCTCAAGTGCGCTCCGGTCGAGGCGAAGTCCACGATGGAAACGCGCCCGGTCAGTGGTGGGCTGTTGGTGCAAGCGGCCGACGGTGTCGATGCTCCAGGAGACGACCCAACAACGTGGGTGCTTGCAACCGGTGATCCTGTTGACGACGCGACGTTCGCTGACTTGGTGTTCGCTTGGCGAGCCAGTCGTGCGGCGAAGTCCAACGCGATCGTGTTGGCCAAGGGCGGAGCCACCGTTGGCGTCGGCATGGGTCAGGTCAACCGCGTTGATTCGGCTCGTTTGTCCGTGTGGCGAGCCGGTGATGAACGGGCCAAGGGCAGCGTTGCAGCGTCGGACGCCTTCTTCCCCTTCCCCGACGGCTTGGAAGTGCTGATCGAAGCTGGCGTGCGCGCAGTGGTGCAGCCCGGTGGATCAGTACGCGATCAAGAAGTCATTGATACGGCGATTGCGCACGGGGTGGCGATGTATTTCACCGGGACCCGCCATTTCTTCCACTGAGACAGCAACCGGATTGAGCCGTGGCTAAAGGTCGTCGGCGCAAACCCACCAACACCATCGCTATCGCGACTGGTGCGGCTATCGGTGTCTTGGTATCCATCCAAGGCAGGGCGAACGCAGCTCTTGCACGAGATGTGGGTGATGCCATTGGTGGCGCTGCTCTGGGCTTCATCCTGGGCTGGGTCATCATCACCGTTTTGCTGTTTACGAGTGCAGAGAACCGCGCAGGCTTACGAGCCATTCCGTCATTGCTGCGAGCTGGGCAATTGCGCTGGTGGTTGCTATTAGGTGGCCTGGGTGGGGCAACGCTGGTCGCATCGCAAGGGTTTGCTGTCCCGGTGTTGGGTGTTTCCCTTTTTACGGTGGCTTTGGTTGCTGGTCAAACCACGTCCAGTCTTGAAGTAGACCGACTAGGACTTGGCCCAAGCGGTCGCCTTCATCCCAGCCGATCTCGAGTCGTCGCCAGTGTGATTTCGGTGGTTGCGGTTGTGGTGGCGGTCAATCCCTTTTCGAATGCGATCGCTTTTCAGCCAGTCGCGGTCTTCGTTTGTTTGTTTGCTGGAACGTTGGTGTCCGCCCAGCAAGCGTTCAACGGGCGTGTGGCGATGGCAACTGGAAGCCCCATTGCTGCAGCGTGGATGAACTTTTCGGTCGGAGGCATCATGTTGTGGACCTTGACGTTTATTCGTCAGGTGGACTTCAGCGGAGCTCCTTCGCCTATTGAGAAGCCCTATCTCTACGTCGGCGGATTGATCGGGGCAACCTTTGTCATCATTGCCGCACGACTGGTGCGCACCTTAGGAGTGTTACTCCTGACGTTGACTTCGATTGCCGGCCAACTCTTTGGTGCAGTCATCCTTGACATCTTCATTCCGACGCCAGGGCGAGTATTCAATGGCTGGGAAGCAGTGGGCGTGGCCCTGACCTTTGTCGCCGTGATTGTGGGCTCTGGTCGCTTGAGCGGACTGCGATCTCGGCCCACGTCTGCCTAGGTCTATGTCAAGACCGATTGCCCGCACTGTTTGTTAGTGAGGCATACTCACGCCATGGCATCAATCACAATGGATGGTAAGGCGACCGCGGCCACGATTAAGGCTGAGCTCGCAAAGCGCGTCGACGTGCTTAAGGCAGCGGGCATTACCCCCGGGCTGGGCACTATTTTGGTCGGCGATGATCCCGGATCACAGTCGTATGTGGCGGGCAAGCACCGCGATTGTGCTGAAGTGGGCATCGAGTCCATTCGCATTGATCTACCCGCTACTGCCAGCCAGGACGAAGTTGAAGCAGCGGTTCGCCAGCTCAATGACGATCCGACTTGTACGGGTTTCATCGTGCAGTTGCCACTGCCCGCCGGCTTGGATGCCAATCGCGTTCTTGAATTGATTGATCCGGACAAGGATGCCGATGGCCTCCACCCCGTGAACCTGGGTCGCCTGGTCCTTGGCATCGACGCACCCTTGCCGTGCACCCCCCGTGGAATCTTGGAATTGATGCGCCGCTACCACGTCCCGATCGACGGAACTGAAGTTGTCGTGATTGGTCGCGGCATCACGGTGGGCCGCTCGTTGGGCCTGCTCCTGACCCGCCGCAGCGAAAACGCCACGGTTACCTTGTGCCACACCGGCACGAAGGACTTGGCCG
>CAEZVF010000003.1_pt1 | contig 13540 bp, 12 predicted proteins | sample 7264671 | NCBI WGS metagenome assembly CAEZVF01 (sample SAMEA6813849, study PRJEB35770) | uncultured Actinomycetes bacterium | biome: Freshwater; feature: Freshwater reservoir; material: water | place: Czech Republic | collected 2017-05-23 | depth 0.5m m
ATCGATCTGGAATCCAGTGAACCCCCGTTGCTGCCTAATGCTGACGTTGCACGCACCTGGCGATTGACCAAGGGGACCATTTGTGAGCGCGCTTTTGAAGTCACCGCCAATGCCCTCAAGATGTGCGGTACCAGTGGCGCCCTGATGGACAACGAGATCGGTCGCTCGCTGCGCGATGCCGCCATGGGCCTGGTCCAGGCCTTCCCGGCCGAGCGCGGCAAGCTCGATGTGGCCAAGCAGATCACCAGTGGCCAGGGGTGGGCCGGTATGACCGCCGGAGTACCCAAGAAGGACTAGCGCGGATCGGTTGAGCGCAGGCGCAGCCGCCTCAGGACTAGGCGTGGGACTTTGGTCCCACGCGTGGCCGTACCTGACCTGTGGGGTCGCGCCCTGCTCCGCACGGCCGTACTATGGAGTCACGGAAATTCTGGGGGACCCAACGGAGCTCCCTCGTGAGTTCCACAACCAAATGACCGGCAACCAATCCCATTGTCGGCTGTCGTGATGAAGGACGGAAACTGTGCTTAAGAATCTATGGTGGCCCGTTGAATTCAGTTCCAACGTTGTTGACCGCCCCTTGTCGCTGCAGGCATTGGGACAGTACTTCGTGTTGTTCCGGGACTCCAAGGGCCAAGTCAATTGCTTGAGCGACCTGTGTGTCCACCGCGGTGGCCCCTTGTCCGAAGGTTGGTTGACCGATGACAAAGATTCCGTCGTGTGCCCCTACCACGGTTGGGAGTTCGGTGGCGATGGTCAGTGCACCAAGATTCCGGCACAGCCACAGCGCAACATTCCGGCCAAAGCACGCGTTGACTCCTACCCCGTCGTTGAGAAGTACGGCTACGTGTGGACCTTCTTGGGTGACCTTCCCGAAGAAGAACGTCCCCCCATCCCCGACATCCCCGAACTTGAGGACCCACAGTTCAAGCGCGTTGAAGGTAGTTACTACTGGAAGGTGAACTACGAGCGCGCCATGGAAAACGGCATGGACGGCTCGCACGCAGCGTTCGTCCACGGCAGTCGATTCGGAAACATCAAGGACCCCTCGGTCCCCGACTTTGACGTCACCACGACCCCTTGGTCAGGACTTTCCACGATTCCGTTGAAGGCTCCGCCGAAGAACCTGGGTGGCATCTGGGGCAAGCTGTTCAAGTTCAAGTACAAGAAGGAAGTAGGCGACGGTCCCGTACTGACTCACGTCAAGGCCGGTTACTTCTTGCCTAACATCAACGTTTTGTACGTTCCCCTGCCGATCGGCAACATGGTGCTCATCGATGCTCACGTCCCCATCGACGAGAACCACACCCGTTCGATGTACATCGGCCTGCGCGACTTCATCAAGGCTGAATGGGCAGACAAAGACACGCACAAGCGCATCCACGACATCTTCAAGCAGGATGACAGCGTGCTCAAGAAGCAACGTCCGGAAATCTTGCCTTACCAGCTCTCGGATGAACTTCACATTCGCTCAGACATCCTGCAAACGACGTACCGTCGTCGTCGCAACGAACTCCTTGACCAGGGCTGGGGCATCGACATGCACCAGATCGTTGGCGATGGACCACGCGACGTCGCAGTAGTTATTCCTTCGCCTGCCCGCAAGAACAATCCAGAACTTGCGAATGCATGGGTGCACAAGGAAGTAAATTCAAGAGCCATCTTGGGTGGATCCAAGGCAGAAACCGCTGCTAACGCTGGCGGAAAGACGGCCTACGAAATCGAAGAGTCCTAAATCCCTTCTGCTCTAAAGAAAAGGAATCCCTATGACGGAACGCTGGGCGCAAAAGCTCAACGTTGACAAGTTGGAGCAGATCAAGGCTCGCCTTGGCATGACCGAACTTCACAGCGAAGACGGCGGCCCCTTCCGGACCATCACCAACGCCGACGGATCCAAGGACTTGGGTCTCACCCGAGTCCTGGTCGGCGATGGTGTCGTCAAGAAGGTCGTCTATCACGCAATCACCAACGAGGTTCACCCCCCGGGAGCTCCTGCCCCCTTCCTGCTTGACAGTCACATGGTCTTTGCGTTCACGGACAAGGACTCTCCTATTCCGCACTGGACCTTTGACTCCGTCTACAGCGAACCCTTCTACGCCATGCACCTTGACTTGTTGCCTCGCGTGGACTTGGGCTCACACCGTCCCTACATGGACTACGTGTTTGGCCACCTCAATGACACCTTTGCGGCCGGCAAGGCGCACCCTGGTTTGTCTGAAGCTCAACTCACACCGCGTCAGCGTTCCATCATGTCGCAGTGGATGTTGGCCTACCGCGTGCACGCCGACAACTACCCATCAATGGACGTCAACGTTCAGGCCTACCTCGAATGGTGGTTTGAATTGGTGGAAAACGGTTTGCCCCAAGAGATCTTGGATTCGATCAAGGACACGGACTTCGCTGCACGCGATGCTGCGAACCGCGCCTTGATCTTCAACCGTGAAGTAGACCCGGTCTGGGACCTCATCGGTCCCATGGTTGGCGCGCGTCAGTCTGAACTCTTGCGTGCCCAACTAGAAACGAACGAAGTGGTTGAGGACGTTGACCCCAACTTCACCCTTCCACCTCGCTCTGGCCCACCACAGGGTCACTAACTAGACCAAGAATTCAGGGCACTTACCGTGAGGTAGGTGCCCTGAATTGTTTAACCAAGATGTTTAACCAAGATTGATTTAGACAAGTAACTCCGCGGGGGGAAATACGCCGGCTTTGCTGACCAGTGATGGCGTCTTTCGGTCGAGGATTTGGGCAAACCACTCGCTGGCTTCCAGTAGCTTGTCGAGATCCAGGCCGGTCTCAATTCCACTGCGGTGCAAGGCGTACACCAAGTCCTCCGTCGCGATATTGCCTGTGGCCTTAGGCGCGAACGGACAGCCACCAATGCCGGCCAAGCTGGCATCGAGGATAAATACTCCGGCTTCCACAGCGGCTAGCGCGTTGGCATAACCGGTATTTCGGGTGTTGTGGAAGTGCGCCCGTAACGGAATGTCTCCAGAGACCGCTTTGACTGCTTCGAAGCGTCGCTTCACATCGGCGGGTACCGCGACTCCAATGGTGTCTGCCAAGGCGATTTCCGCAACGCCGTACTCTGCAGCTTTTTCGGCCAGCATCACTGTCCGGTCAATGGAAACTTCACCTTCAAAAGGGCATCCAAAACTGGCGGCCAAGGTCACGGTCGCTTTGATTCCGGCTTCTCTGGCTAGTGGGATGACCTCCTCCAAGACGGCCAACGTCCCCAGCGAATCCATCCGCTGATTGCGCTGACTGAAGGTATCGGTGCTCACTACGACGACGTTGACTTCTTTGACATTGGTCGTGGCTGCTCGGTGAAAGCCTCGGGTGTTCAGTACCAAACCAATGCTTGAGAATCCATCGATCACTCCAAGGCCCTCTAGCACGCCTTCGGCATCGGCCATCTGGGGCACGGCCTTGGGGTTGGCGAAAGACGCTACTTCGGCGCGATCAATTCCGGCGTCAACAGTGCGCTTAATGAGCTCGACCTTTTGCTCGGTGGTCAAGAACGCAGGGTCATTTTGGAGCCCGTCACGGGCAGATACTTCAACCACTTGGACGCGAGTCATAAATCCTCATCTTCTCGGGCCACTTGCTTCACCTTCATGAGTGGCCATCCACTAGATTTCAACCCTACCCCGACCACCATTATTCCGTGGTCGGCCCGAGAGGAGCCTCATGAGCGCCAAGCCCCTCGACAGCGATGTCCAGGCCAACTACGTCGGAGCCTTTGACGGGTCACTGACGTTCGGAGAGCACCCCATCTTGCTCATGGTTGATGTCTGCACCGCGTACATCGATCCGGAATCACCGCTGTATGCCGGTGTTGAATCATCTGCTGAATCCATGAAGCGCCTCGTGGTAGCCGCTCGTGCCGCTGGCGTTCCTGTTGTCTGGACTCGCGTGGAGTACGAACCCGGTGGTGCTAACGGTGGTTACTTTTACAAGAAGGTTCCCGCTCTTCGCATGTTTGACAAAGGTTCGCCCTTTGGCGAGTGGGTTGAAGGCCTGGAACCTGAGGGAGACGAACTCGTCGTTACCAAGCAGTACCCGTCCGCCTTCATCGGTACTGACCTTGCCGACACCCTGCACGCTCAAGGCGTCGACACCGTGCTCATCACGGGGTGGTCGACCTCAGGATGTGTACGCGCAACCGGTGTCGACACGGTTTCCTATGGATTCATCCCGATTGTGGTGCGAGATGCTGTCGGCGATCGCCACCCAGGGCCACACGAAGCCAACCTCTTTGACCTGCAAGCCAAGTACGCCGAAGTTGTATCCGAAGAACAAGCCCTCGATTACATCAAGGACCGGAGCTAAACGTTGATTACTCACATTGTGTTGATGAAGTTTGCTGATTCCGCCAACCGCGACGAGGCTAAGACGCGCTTGGAGACGTTAGGCACACAAATCCCCGAGATTAAGACCTTGCACGTCGGTCTGGACGTTGTCGGTTCGGAAGTTTCCTACGACCTCGCCCTGACCACCACACACGATTCGGTCGAGGACCTCAAGGCCTACCAAGCCAACCCAGACCACGTGGAATTTGGTGGTTGGTTGCGACCACTGCTGACCAGCCGCGTTGTCGTTGACTACGACAACTAACCGTTATCGATCAAATCGTCCAGCACGTTGGCGATGCGCTTAACAACATCCGCAGTTCCTGGATACGCATTAGCTGATCCTCCCGATCCGCCGGGACGGTAGGCAGCCGGAGCATGGATTGACACATTCTGGGTGTAATCAAGTAAGCCTTCATCGCCATACTCGCGGCCAAATCCGGACTTCTTCACACCACCAAACGGTGCACGCGGAGTCATTCCGGTCCGATTATGGGTATTGATGAACACAAATCCAGCTTCGATGCGCTGTGCAACCTCGAAAGCCTGCTGTTCATCCGCACTCCACACTGACGCCGCCAGTCCAAGTTCGGTTGCATTCGCTCGAGCAATGACTTCATGGACACTGTCATAGGGCTGGATCGGAACGAGCGGACCAAACTGCTCCTCGCACACCAGCTGTGCATCATCGGGGAGATTGAGCACGATGCGGGGACGCACAAAGTAGCCATTGGCAACGACTTCTTCATCGACCACTGTGCCCACTTCGATGACCTCACCTCCGGCCGCAACGGAATCCTTGACCAACGTCTCTAAGCGTTCTTGTGCTGCTCGCGAAACCACAGGACCGACAGTCACGCCATCAGTCATCGGGTCGCCAACGATGACGGAGCGCTCGCACGCCGCCACAAATCCTGCAATGAACTCGTGATAGCGCGATCGTGGAACATAAATGCGCTTACTTGCCATGCAGACCTGTCCACCCATCATGAACGTGGCAAGTGCAATGCGATCCATCGCGGATTCATCCAACACCGCGTCCTCAAGGAAGATCGCTGCGTCATTTCCGCCCAGTTCCATGACTGTTGGGGTGATCATTTGAGCCGCAGCAACGCCGATATGGCGAGCCACCACATCACCACCAGTAAAGGCCACCTTGCGGACCAAAGGATGGGTCACGAGGGCTTCGCCAGCTTCAGGCCCACCGTGGACCACTTGGATCAAACCATCCGGTAAGCCACTCGAAATGACATTGAGAAGTTTGGTGACGGCCAGCGGCGCCTGCGGTGAAGGCTTCACGATGATCGAGTTGCCAGCGACCAAGGCTGGCCCCACCTTCAGCATGGACAAAACAATGGGTGCATTCCAAGGCGTGATGGCCAATACGACACCAAACGGAACTCTGGTGCGCACAAGTTTGCCCGCGTCATCGTCGATGTAATGCGTTTCCAATACCTTCTTCGCCTGATCAATGTTGAAACGCATGAGCGAGACTGAATACATCGCTTCGCCGCGTGAGTCAGGAAGGGGCTTGCCGACTTCCTGCGTTAGTAGGAGAGCAACTTCATCAAAAATTTCAGGAGTAACCAGGTCGGCCGCGGCCGTCAATGCTGCGCAGCGATCCTCTAGGGATAGCGCTGACCAGGTTTCGAACCCTTGATGCGAGCGCTGAACAACCGCATCAATATCCGTGACGGCTGTCTCGATCACCTCGCCAACCACTTGATCAGGGAAGGTCGGGTTTTCGCGACGAATGACGATCACGGTATGTCCTCAATCCTTCCAATCAGCGGTTAGGAATAACGCTCTTCAAGCGATAACAACTCCGGCTGACCCAACAACGTGGTCAGCTCGTCCCAACTGAGTTTATCTACTGCCTGGGCACTGCCGTCAGTGGCAATTGCTTGATACAAACCCGTCAGCGCCTTGGCAGCAGCTAGCAACGGGGCAACGGGGTAGAGGGCAACTTTGACCCCAAATTCAGCCAATTGGGCCGGTGTCAGGGGCTTGAGATGAGGATCTGCCTCGGAGACATTGACCATCAACTCAGCATCAGGCAAGGCGGCATGGACAACGGCCAGTCGCTCTGCATCGGTGACGCCTTCAATGAAGACCAAGTCGGCACCGGCGGCGGCAAACTCTCCAGCTCGCTCAATCGCAGCATCAAGACCCAACACGCTCATCGCATCAGTGCGAGCGATGATGACGAGCCCGGTGTCTGCCTCAACAACCGCCCGAACTTTTTGTACCGCTTCGGCTTGGTCAATGACTTCCTTGCCCGCCATGTGACCGCAACGCTTGGGATTGATCTGGTCTTCCAGGTGAAGGCCAGCGATCCCGATGTGTGCATACTGCTCGACGGTGCGACGTGCATGAAGAGCGTTGCCATAACCGGTGTCTGCATCGGCGATCAGTGGCAGATCGATGACCGACGTAATGCGCTGCGCAGCTTCGGCAATCTGTGATCCGTGGATGTAGCCAAGGTCTGGGAGACCAAGCGTCACGGCCGAGGCGATTGCACCAGAGAAGTGGGCAACAGAAAAGCCAGCACGGGCTAACAGGAGCGCCGACACTGCGTCATAGCACCCTGGGGCTTGTACGCACCCTGGCTCAGCTAACACCGTGCGCAGCCGATCGGACGACACCGTCATCTACAACTCCCTCATCAGGCGGCTACAACCTTCAATTCGATCATTGACACCCATTGCCCGCAGCATGTGCCACAGCACGGCGATATTAATCGGAATGACCGGCTTCCCAAGGTAGCCCTCAAGGCCCTCGGCCTGCTTCACAAACGACAGGTTGGTGCCGACTTGAACGATGGCCTCAACGTCTGGACCATCGATCTGCTTGATGGTTCGACCAATCTCCTCTGGGGTGACCTCAGCAATAGCTGTGGCCGTCTGACAACGAAGCCCCGTCACGCTGACCACATCAAAGCCCGCTTCGGTGTAAAAGGTCGAGACCTGCTTGTCGGCGACCGGCTGGTACGGCGAGAAGACGGCGATTCGCTTGACGCCAAAAGCATTGAGTGCGGCCGCCGTGGATGTGGACCCTGTGCTTACCGGAAGCCCCGACAGCTCCTCAATCTTTTTTGTGAACCGCTTGCTGCCTTCAAGCCCACCCCAGAAAGTTCCTGCCGACATCCCCATCATCATGTAGTCAGGCTTGCAGGTCAGTACCCGTTCAACCGCATCCTCAATGGTGGTCTCCAGTTGCTCGATGAGCCCTTCGAATTCCTCGTCATTGGACAGATTTGGGTTCGTGATGTGCATGCGACCAGCGTGAAAGGTCATCCCCACTGGGCGCCACTCGGCGAGATCGTGTTCCACCACAGTGTTAGTGGAGGGAACAATGACCGCGACCTTTGACCGCCAACCAGTTTGATCGGGCATTGCTCGTCCTTCCGAGTAAACAGCGAAACCGCGTTACGCAAAGACCACTAAATAACGTCTGCGGTCCGCAGGGCAGCGATTTCCTCATCAGTTTTGCCCAACACGGACTTCAAGATCTCGTCGGTGTGTTGTCCAAGTTCCGGACCGACCCAGCGCACCAGTCCTGGGGTGTCGGAAAGCCGCGGGAAGGCGTTCTGCATCGCGACTTCGCCGTATTGCGGGTGCATGACCTTGACGATGGATTCGCGCGCCTTGAATTGAGCGTCTTCGAGCATTTCCGGAGCGCGGAAGATCTTGCCGTGCGGAACCTTGTGCTCAGTCATCAATGCATCGACCTCTTCGCTGGTCTTGGTAAGCGACCAGGCTTCAATCACTGCATCAAGCTCGGCTTGGTTTTCGCCACGAGCAGTGTGGTCCGCAAAACGTGGGTCCTCTGCCAATTCCGGTTGACCCATGCCTTCAGCCATCCGGCGGAAAATGCTGTCACCATTACCGGCGATGAGCATTTCACCATCTTGGGTTGGGTACACATTCGATGGAGCGATCTTCGGCAGGATCGATCCGGTACGTTCACGAATGTATTCGGCTTGGTCGTAGTCAATGACCAGCGACTCCATGACCGCCAAGACCGCTTCGTACAAGGCCGAGTCAACAACTTGTCCTCGACCCGTGCGATTGCGTGCATGCAGTGCCATCAAGGCACCTAAGGTGCCGAAGGTTGCCGCCAAAGTGTCACCAATGGAGATTCCAGCGCGCGAAGGCATCCGGTCTGGATCGCCCGTGACATAGCGCAGGCCACCCATGGCTTCACCAACAGCGCCGTAGCCGGCTTCTTTACTCATCGGTCCGGTTTGACCAAATCCGGTTACCCGCAGGATCACCAAACGTGGGTTGATTTCCCACAGCTGCTCGGGCGACAAGCCCCAACGCTCGAGCGTGCCGCTACGGAAGTTCTCAATGAGCACATCCGAGGTAGCAATGATGTCGCGCGCGATTTGTTGGCCCTCGGGCAAACGCAAATTGCAGGTCACCGACTTCTTGTTACGGCCGAGCACGGACCACCACAACGCCTTACCGTTGGTGCGCTCTTTGCCCCACACGCGTAGCGGGTCACCCTGGTTCGGTGGCTCCAACTTAATCAACTCAGCACCAAAATCGGCAAAGAGTTGACCGGCGAAGGGCCCGGCCAACAGTTGGCCCATCTCGACAACGCGTAGGTCAGACAGCGGACCTGGGTGAGTCATGCACTTACTCCGAAATCACTAGTGGAAACGTGGATTAACCGAAAACGGCTTTAAGACCCGCGGCCGAGAAGTTCTCCACTCCCACCACTCGCGAGTTAGTGAAGAAGTCAAACGTCTCGGTGGTGCCTTCAACGCCCAGACCTGACAATCCCCATGCGGGACGTGGTGCCATCAGGTTCAAGCTCAACATCGTGGAACCGTTGACCTTGACTCCACCTGCGCGCACCTGGCGAGCAACAGCCATGCCACGCTCTTCGTTGCCTGCAAAGACATAGCCCTCGAGGCCAAAGGGAGTGCCATTGGCCACGCGCACGGCCTCGGCGTCGTCGGCAACCTGGTGGACTGTGGCCACTGGTCCGAACATCTCCTCTTGTGCAGCTTCACTGGTCACACCCGTGATCAACGTCGGCGCCAAGAAGTTTCCAGCCAGGTCAGGAAGTGGCGTTGATGAATGTGCCACGCCACCTTGGCTGACGTATTCATCAATGCGTCCGCGCAACATGGCCAAGTGGGCCGAGTGCACCATGGGGCCCATGTCAGATTCCGGTGACAACGAGTCACCGAGTGTGATTTGCGCCAAGCGATCCATGACCTTGGCCATCAAATCGTCATAGATGTTGCCCTGAACGATCAGTCGACCCAAAGCGCGACACCACTGACCATTGAGTTGCGTGAGCAGTTCCACAATGCCATTGGCTGCGAAGTCGAGATCCGCATCGTCCAACACAACGACAGGGTTATTGCCACCAAGTTCCAGCTGTGCTGCCTTGAAGTCTTCAGCACATACCGCGGCAATGGCACGACCTGCGGCTAGTCCACCGGTCAGCGAAATCGCGCGAATGCGCTTGTCCTTCACCAGCATGCCGCCGACGTGTGAGTTGCCCTGAACGACCTGGAACGTGCCCTGAGGAACCCCAGCGGCATCAAGGGCTGCGCTGACAACTTCAGCCATCACCGTGGTGCCATACGGCGCCCACTCACTGGGCTTGAGGATCGTGGGGGCACCGACAGCCAACGAGTTCGCAATCTTGTGACATCCCTGCGGTGCAGGGGCATTCCACGGCACCAAACTCAAAGACGGACCCCACGGCAAGCGGTGCACCTCGGCTTGCGCCTTCGGATCGCTTTGACTGAGTTCGACATCAACCTTGTGCATCGTGCGACCTTGACGCAACAAACCTGCGGCCAATCGGAACGAGCCACCATTGATGACGGTCGCCAACATTCCCGTGGTCCCAATCACTGCAGCACTACCGAATGCTTCGAGGGCAGCAATACGTGGAGCCGCAGCATCAAGGGCATCAGCCACACTTTCCAAGATCGCAGCGCGCTCTTCAGCGGGCACGTTCAGCCATGCACCGGTGTCATGCACTCGAGCTGCAGCCGCGGCTACGCGCTCAACCTCGTCATCCGACGTGGCCTTCATCCGCGCCACGACTTCACCGGTGTTGGGGTTCTCCAACTCCGTGGGCAAGTCGATGGGAGCGTCCGACCATTCGCCGTCAATCAATTGACGCGTCGCTGGCAGTTCGATGCCCTGGGATGGGGTGGTGGTCATGATTTCTCCTCCGCGGAATAGACCTGAGAGACAGTAGTGCTCTGGTGTACCGGCCCGGTTGCACCCCGTGGATCCTGGGGCACGCGCTGAGTCGGGTCTGAACTGATTCTGGTGCCCATCACGGTCAAGACGCGCACCAGTTCACCATCTCGATACAACGTGGTGGTGCGAGTGCGCTGGTCACCGCCTAGATGACGAATGTAGTCCGGATCGTGAAACCGTGTGGTGCCTTCCTCATTGATGCGACGAGGGGCAAAAACCAAGACTCCAGGGCCACCACTGACGCCGACCATTTCCGGAGCCTGGGGACCAAGACGATCAAAGACCAGAACGCCATCGACGATGGACCCGCGGAAGGTTCGCGCATGCGGGTCTCGGCCACGCAGCACCACGTTGGTCTGTATGAACTGATCCCCTTCAATGTCGAGGTACACCAATTGCTCATAAGGCACAGGTCCCGGAGATCCGCCTAACGGATCTTCAGTCAACTCCACGCCACTGGGTGCATAGGCGCTGATGTGGTCATGCCACACGCCACGAAAGAGCAACAAGTTTTCAGCAACCGATGACACAGCGACTCACAGCATCCAGGTGGGGCGAGGTTCTATAGCCCCTGCAATGCCAGGGTTACGAACTAAAGATTGCGCGACCTCCACCGCTGCCGGACGCGATGCACCAGCGGAGATATTGAGCATTTCCATCAAATACAAGACATCTTCCGTCGCGATGAGTCCACCCATCCCACCCAACGCAGTATCAAACTGTGTGACACCACTCTTTAAGGCAGCAAGTGCGTTAGCCAGGCCCAACCCCGCATGATCACGCAGACATACGCCTGTTACCGACGGCTTAATCCGCACGCTGACATCAACAAGTCGCTGCCGAACTATTAGTGGGTTGGCGTCTGCTGCGGTGTCGTCAAGAACCACCTCAGTGAAACCACCTCGCGCCAGATTTGACGCCGCAAACAGCACCGCATCGTGGCGATCGGGGTCAAAAGCATGGAGGAGAACCACTCGATCAATCCCGACGTTCGCCTGAGCAGCGATGGCCGCCTCAACAGTTGCTGGATCGCGAGAATCAACGACTACCTCAGCCGGGGAAACAGCCACACCAGCTGCAGCGAGCGCAGCCTTATCAGCAGAGAGGTCAACACCGGTTTCAGTTTCGAGGCGAGTGATTCCAACATCAGCGACTGCAGCCTTTTCCGGCAGTTGATCAGCGAACTGTCCCCAACTACGTGAGTGATACAGCAGCGGAGCCGACTTGCGGGGGTTACCCGCATCAAGAACTTCACCGACAAAGATCGTGTGATCGCCACCTTCGTATTCGAAGATCACGCGGCAATCAATCCAGGCCAGCGCGTGGTCGAACAGCGGGACCCCGGTCTCGCTGGTGTGGCAATCGACACCGTCAAAGCGATCAGTGATGTCGGGGATCATGCCGGCAAAGCGCTTACCCAGTTCCGTTTGATCAGCAGCCAAAATATTGATGCCAAAAACGCCACTTGTGGCAATCAGATCGTGCGTGTAAATGCCCTTGAGCAGGCAGACCGAAACCAGGGGTGGATCGGCACTCACGCTGCTAAATGAGCTTGCCGTCATGCCGTGCCACTTGCCATCGGCAAGCGTGGTCACGACCGTTACCCCACTAGGCCATTGCGCGAGAGCGTCCCGAAACGTATCCGGGTTTACAGCCACTGCGCGCTCCTATCGTTTTCGGCCCAAACTCAATACTCTGGAGATCCAACGATCCACCAGGAGCAGGCCATGCCAGGCACCATTGATCAGGACAACCTTACCCGTCTGATGACACGGGAACAGGAGCGCTTCGTTCAAACCCACCCGGCCTCCCAAGCCCTCCACCAACGAGCTCTTGCCAGCCTCAACCGCGGGGTGCCGATGGTCTGGATGGCCCGGTGGGCTGGGGCCTTCCCCCTGTTTGTGACCAGCGCCCAGGGCTCGCACTTCACCGACGCTGACGGCTTGGATTACATCGACCTGTGCCTGGGGGATACCGGTGCCATGACCGGACATTCGCCAGCGGCCACGGTTGCTGCGGTGACCAAGCAAATGAGCAAAGGTGTGACCGCCATGCTGCCCACCGAAGATGCGATCGTGGTCGGTGAAGCGCTACAACAACGCTTCGGACTTCCACTGTGGCAATTCACTTTGTCGGCCACCGATGCCAACCGCAATGCCATCCGTCATGCGCGCCAGATCACCGGCCGGAACAAGATCGTGGTCCACGATTGGTGCTACCACGGAACCGTTGACGAGACCTTTGCCATCTTGGACGAGAACGGCAAGACCGTGTCGCGGCCCGGCAACATCGGAGCACCCGTTGACCTGAACGAAACCACCATCGTGGTCAATTACAACAGCGTGGATGACCTCGAACGCGCGCTGCAAACCGGCGACGTTGCTGCGGTTTTGATGGAACCAGCGCTGACCAACATCGGCATTGTGCTTCCTGAGCCCGGCTACCTCGACGCTTGCCGAGAGTTGACTACGAAATACGGCGCGGTCTGGATCATTGACGAAACCCACACCCTCTCGGTGGGTCCCGGGGGCTGGACCGGCACACACGGGCTCAAGCCCGACATGCTGACCGTGGGTAAGCCCATTGGGGGAGGCGTTCCCTGCGGTGCCTTTGGGATGACACAAGAGATCGCCGACCGCATCGCTGTTGGCGTGGCCAAAGACGACCTTGATGTGGGGGGAATTGGCGGAACGCTGGCCGGTAATGCCTTGTCGCTGGCCGCAATGCGCGCGACATTGACTGACGTTCTTACCCCGGCGGCCTACGAACACATGATTGCGTTGGGAACTCGCTGGGCAGACGGAGTAGACGCAGCTATTGCGGCAGTCGACGCACCGTGGCACTGCAACCGACTCGGCGCACGTGGTGAATACATGTTTTCAGAACATGCAGTGCGAACGGGTGCAGAGGCTTTTGCCGCGGGCGATCATGCCCTCGATGAGTTCTTGCATC
>CAEZVF010000004.1_pt1 | contig 12630 bp, 13 predicted proteins | sample 7264671 | NCBI WGS metagenome assembly CAEZVF01 (sample SAMEA6813849, study PRJEB35770) | uncultured Actinomycetes bacterium | biome: Freshwater; feature: Freshwater reservoir; material: water | place: Czech Republic | collected 2017-05-23 | depth 0.5m m
CGTGACCAGTCTTCCCAGTGCGTGTCATGGTCAACGATTTGCTTGCGGATGTCCCAATCAAAGATTTCTGCACCGCCGCCGGTGAGTGAACTCAAGCCAGCATCGATCAATTCATCCAAAATCTCGTCAGCGCTGAGTCCGCTAATGCGTTCGAACCAGTGGATCTCCGTTGCGGTGAATGCCTTCAATGCAACATTGGGTCCCAAGGTGGCGCGCAGCTCACTCAAACTCTTGGGGTAATAACGCCAGGGCAACGTCGGGTGCAAGCCATTCACAATGTGAAGTTCGGTCAATCCCTCAGGTGCCATCGCCTCCGCTAGACGCACGGCTTCTTCGATACGCATCGTGTACGCATCCGCTTCGCCTGGCTTGCGCTGGAACGAGCAGTAAGCGCAGCTCGCGCTACAGACGTTGGTCATGTTCAGGTGACGGTTGACGTTGAAATACACCGCATCGCCATTGAGTTCGGTGCGCTTGGCATGAGCCAACTGGCCCAGCCACATCAAGTCATCGGTTTCGTACAGCGCCACACCATCGTCAAAACTCAGCCGTTCGCCGGCAGAGATCTTGTCTTCGAGTTCGCGCTTGAGGCCTGAATCCATAACCTCACCCTACGCCGACCTATCGCCACAGACTCAGCGTGGCTAGTCCGATTGCGCGGCCTTGCGGGCTGCGCCGAGTTCGCCCTGCCAACGAGCAAATAGGTCGTTCGAAACCCCCAACACATCCAGGACCTTGCCCGCAACAAAATCCACAAGTTGTTGCATCTGCGTAGGGCCGTGATAGAACGCTGGGTTACAGGGTAAGACAACAGCTCCAGCCGTATCCAGCGTCAGCATGTGTTCAAGCGTGGAGCGCGTAAAGGGAGTCTCGCGAACACACATGACCAACGTGCGACGTTCCTTCAAGGTCACATCCGCAGCGCGCTGCAAAAGGTCCTTACTCAGCCCCATCGCGATTCCGGCAACGCTTGCCGTGCTCGCGGGTACGACCACCATGCCCTTAGCAGGGTAAGAACCAGACGACGGTCCCGCGGCGAAATCGGTGGACGCCCACAACACCACATCAACATCGGTCGTGTCGCGATTCAGCAGCACCGCGAGGTCTTCGCGCCAATGAGCGTCACGCCACGCCAAACCGAGTTCATCCAGAATGGTTAAACGCGCGGATTTTGAAACCACGAGGTCTACTGATTCACCGGCATCGAGTAATCCGTTGATGACGGCCGCGGCATAGCCGGTCCCGCTAGCGCCGGAGATTCCGACGATCCAAGGCTGACGTGGTGAAGTCACGGGTTAACTGTGGTGCATGACCTAGTCCGTGCGCCACTCGCCCAACGATATTCCTAGGCCGATAGCCCAAGTGCCCAGAAGTTAAGCAAGGCAAAGGCGAACAGGCCCAACCCAACGAAGCCATTGACCGTAAAGAAGGCCCGATTAACTCGGCTTAGGTCATCAGCCTTGACTAAGGAGTGCTCGTAAGCCAAAGCGCAGGCGGTGAAAGCCACACCAGCCCACCACCATGGCGAGCAGTCGGTAGCCAGCCCAAAACCAATCAGCGCAAGCAGCGTTAGGACGTGAATGAAGCGGGCCGCTAGCAACGCATTGCGTACACCGAAACGAGCTGGCGTTGATTTCACACCTTCGCTGCGATCGAAGTCCACGTCTTGACTGGCATAAATCAAATCAAAACCGCCGATCCATGTCCCCACCGCTAGACCCAGCCATACAGCAGGTGCAGGAGACGGCGACGTCAAGCTTGCGGTCACCGCAACCCATGCACCCACCGGGGCAACGAATTGAGCGATCCCCAAAATTGCGTGCGGGAAATTCGTGAATCGTTTGGCATAGGGATAAACGATCAGTGGCGCAACCGCCAGAGGTGCAAGCAACACGCACCACCAATTCAGCGCCGCGCACGCACCGAGGAACACCACCAAAGAAACGGCTGCACCCACATTGGCCGTTCGCACACTCACCGCGCCGGTAACTAATTCACGTTGCGCAGTGCGCGGATTGGCTGCGTCGATTTCACGATCAATAATTCGATTGGCTGCCATCGCGAAGGTGCGAGCCCCCACCATGGCCACGATGATCAGCAGGAGTTCGGCCCAGGCCATCGACCCCGTGGTCGCCTGCATCGCGGCTAACGCTCCAATGAGGGCGAATGGCAGAGCAAACACGCTGTGTTCGATCGTGACTAACCGCAAAAAAGAACGCACTGCGTGGGAACTGGCTTGGTCGTTGCTCATGGGCGTAGAACTCACGGTGCCAATCCATAGGAGGCCCAGCGCTGATTGACCAGCTCCACAATGCGGGGGTCTTGTGCCACAGCATCAGGCCATTCGCGGGTGTAACCCTCGTCGGCACGCTTGGCGGTGGCATCAATACCGAGCTTGCCGCCCCAGAACTGCTGGTACGAACTGTGATCAAGGTGATCAACCGGGCCGGTGGTGTGGAGCACGTCGTGGTCATAGTCCACGTTTCCCAACACTTGCCACGCTACTTCGGCGTAGTTGTGCACATCAACGTCTTTGTCAACGACGATGATCAATTTGGTCAATGACATCAGACCTGCACCCCACAGTGCGCTCATCACCTTCATCGCATGTTTGGGGAACTTCTTGTCAATACTGACAATCACGCAGTTATGGAAGACGCCGTACTCCGGCAAGTGATAATCAACAATCTCTGCATGCGTTAACTGCAACAACGGCAAGAAGATTCGCTCAGTGGCCATGCCAATAGGTCCATCTTCTTGGGGTGGTCGCCCCACAACGATGGATTGATACACCGGATTGGTCGTCATCGTCATCGTGTCGACGGTCATGACCGGAAAGTCTTCTTGTGGCGTGTAGTAACCCGTGTGATCGCCAAAGGGACCCTCAGGCTTGCGAGCACCAGGTTCAATCCAGCCCTCAAGGACAATTTGAGCGCCGGCTGCGACCTGCAAGGGCACCGTCAAGCAGTCAACAAGCTCCACGCGCTCGCCAGCGAGGAATCCGGCGAACAAATATTCATCAATTTCGGCGGGCAAGGGTGCGCTGGCTGCATACGTAACTGCCGGCGGACAGCCGAAAGCGATCGCCACAGGAAGTCGTTCGCCCCGACGCTCAGCCACCGCGTGGTGAGCATTGCTGTCTTTGTGGATTTGCCAGTGCAAACCGATCTGATTGCGGCTGTGCTTTTGCAAGCGGTACATCCCCAAATTGCGATCCCCGGTTTCCGGGTGCTTGGTGTGCGTTAATCCCAGATTGAGAAACACACCAGCATCGTCGGGCCACTGCTTGATGCCGGGAAGGAGATCCAGGTCGACGTCATCACCGCGCAGCACCACGGATTGCACCGTTGACTGCTTCACCACTTTCGGCGGAGCACTACGCAACTGCATGACTTTGCCCAAAGCGTCCTTAAGGCCGCCGACCCCCTTAGGAAGTTCGGGCTTCAGAAGTTCACGAATGCGCTGACCAATCTCGTCTAGGTCACTCACGCCAAGCGCGGCCGCCATTCGCTCGGTTGTTCCAAAAACATTGATGGCCAGAGGAATCTGACTGCCTCGGACGTTGTCAAAGATCAACGCTGGTCCACCAGCGGCCACCACGCGGCTCACGATTTCAGCCACTTCGAGTTCGGGATCAACTTCCGCGCTCACACGATGCAGCTGTCCCTTGGCTTCAAGGTCGGCGAGGAAGGATGGCAAGTCAGCGTTAGTCACAGTGCAATCATCGCAGGTGCGCTCTAGAGTGGCTTCGTGGTTCGCATTCTGTTGTACGCAGTCCCAGTAATCCTGGGGGTCTGGGCCCTTGTTGACTGTGCTCAAACAGCCAAACGGGATGTGCGAAAACTGCCGCGCGCGGCATGGATCCTGATCATCCTGATGGTGCCCATTGTTGGATCATTGGCCTGGCTGACCATTGGTCGCCGCAAGGGATCAGGTCCCCGACCAGCGCCTCGTCCCGTGGCTCCCGACGATGACCCTGATTTTCTGCGCGACCTGGATCGCAAAAAGCCTCGTCGTGATGGCGAACCTGGTGAGACGCCGCCCAGCTGACGCAGCGGATTTACAGCCCGGAATACGAATGCAAACCGGGAAGCCAAATGTTGACTCCAATGAAATTGAAGATCAATGACGCATATCCCACCAAGGCAATGACCGCTGTCTTGCGGCCCTTCCAGCCCACGGTGACCCGTGCATGCAAATACCCCGCATAAACAACCCAGGTAATGAAGGCCCACGTCTCTTTCGGGTCCCAACCCCAATATCGACCCCACGCATTTTCAGCCCAGATCGCACCAGCGATAACAGCAAAGGTCCACAGTGGGAAAACGAAAGCAACAATGCGGTAGCCAAGTGTGTCTAAGTCCTTGGCCGATGGAACACGCAACAAGAATCCAGTCTTCGACTGGGTACTCCGGTCTTCAAAGCGAGCTTTGACTAAGTACAAGATGCTGATGATTGCCGACGTGGTGAACAGACCAAACGAAATGACGGCAGCGCTGACGTGGATCACGAGCCAATAGGACCGCAAGGCGGGCACGAGTTGACCTGCATCGACATACAGAACGGTTACGGCAAGCCCCAACGCCAGTAGCACGGGCGTGACAATGAAAATCCCCATCCAGCGCAGATCAAATCGACGATTCAGGAGGAGATAAATTCCCACTACGGACAGCGATGCCGTGATGGAGAACTCGTACATGTTGCCCCATGGCACGCGTCCAGCCGCAATTCCGCGTAAGACCACACCAACGGCTTGCAAACCAAATCCCAGAACCAACAGCGAGAACCCGATATTGCCAAAGCGCGTGCGCTGACCAACCGGTCCTGCCTCGACTGGTTCGTCAATTGACTGGACTTCAGGGGCGCTTCCGGCAGCCCCGACCAAGACGTCCTCGGCTGGCACTTCTGCGCGACCCTTACGTCCGGCAAAGGCCAGGTCATAGGCCAACGCAATCATCACCAGCGTGTACACAAACATCGCGGCATAAATGAATTGATTGCTCAACGTTGCCCATGACTGACTGTTCATGCGTGACCTTTTTCCTCGCGATTCACCACAGAGGTGATGACTGCTTCGACATCGGATTCAATTTCAGTGTTTTCAGTACGAGCCAAACCTGCAACCGCTACCACCGTACGCCCTTGCTCATCGCTTGTCGTGCGTACCCAAATGCGGCGGCGGCGCGTAAACAACGACATGACCAAGCCGGCGATAGAAACAATCGCGGCAATCAATGCAACGGGCGTTCCTGGATCGTGTGCGATCGAGAAAGTGGCGAACTGAGAGACGCCGTCAAAGGTGATCGTGCCGGCTCCATTAGGGATTTTCCATGTTTGCCCCGGAGCTAAGGCCTCAATCCCCAGTTTTTTCATCTTTGACGTATCAAGTTTGTAGATCGACTGTGGCGCTCCGGTGTTGAGACCTAAGTCACCCACCCATGCGGACATAAACAGACCAGGAGTGACAGCGGCCGGGAATTGTGAAATGGGTCCGCGCTCGGGGTCCACGCTGGTGGTGGGCAAAAAGATCGCTTGAATACCTAACTGCCTTGGCTTGGCATCGGGCGACTTGATCACACCGGACGAAGTGAAGTTTCCATCCTGTGGCAAGAAGGCGACGCTGTCTTTCAAAACAACGTTGCCCTTCCCGTCGCGCACCGTCACCCTCGGCGCGTAACCCCAACCGACCAAAAAGACTTTTGAGCCATTGATTTCAAGAGGCTTGTTGACTTCTATTCGAACTGGTTGGGACTGAGTAGCCGGAGTAGCTTGGTAATCAACATCGGCGTAGAACTCCCGAGGCGCTCCACGCTGGTTGCCTTGAGTTTCAAAGGAGACCGAGAAGTTGCGAAGGTTAAAGGAAAATGGGGTGAGCTTTTCGGGAACAAAAAGACGCCCGGGTTTGAACGAGTCATATTGCGTCAACGTATTAGAAAAACCTTGGTCCTCGCGGACGAGAACATTGCCGCGATAGCCGTAGAGGCTTCCCGTCGCAACACCAATCAGGATCACGACCAGCGCGGCGTGAAAGATGAGATTGCCGGTTTCGTGCAAATACCCCTTCTCGGCCGAGACAAAATCATCTTCGCGCCGAACCCGAAATCCGCGCTTGCCCAATTCCTCCGCAGCTTGTTCCAGCACTTGTGCCGGGGTCGAGGTGACCAGCGCGCTTTGGTGCGCCGGCAACTTTTCCAGTCGACTGGGGGCTGCCGGAGGTAGCGCACGCAAGGCCTTCCAGTGGGCCCGTAGCCGCGGAAGCACACAACCGATTAACGAAACAAACAGCAACAAGTACACCGCGGCAAACCACGGCGATGCGTAGACGTCAAAGAATCCCAACCGATCCAGGATCGGTCCTGAACCTGGGTGCAAGGCCAGATATTGCTGCACCTTGGTCGGGTTGATTCCACGTTGCGGGAAGAGTGAGCCAGGAATGGATGCAAGCGCAAGGAGGAACAGCAAGATCAAGGCGACTCGCATCGAGGTCAGCTGACGCCAACCCCAACGAAGCCATCCAACGATTCCCATGTGTCCCAATTCCTTCTATACCGATGGATCGAACTGTGACACCCACGTCAACAGTTCGATAGACAATGTTTGCCAAATACCTGTCACCAACAAGATGCCCAGAAGAACCAGTAGTCCACCACCAAAGCGCATCACCCACACCGAGTGTTGACGAACCCAACCAAACGCTGTCATTGCTCGGCCGTAGGCCAATCCGGCAATGAGAAAAGGGATCCCTAAACCAAGGCAATAAAACAGCGAAAGCAAAGCACCGCGACCAGCTGTTGCACTGGTAAAGCTCAGAGTCTGAACTGCTGCCAACGTCGGTCCAATGCAGGGTGTCCAGCCAATGCCAAAAACCACCCCGAGCAATGGTGCTGCACCCACCCCCACAGCCGGCGAAGCCGTCAACCGGAACTGACGCTGGAGCGCAGGGAAGGCACCCATGAAGATCAAACCCAAAACGATGGTGACCACACCTAAAACCGCAGTGATGGGGCGGGCATAGGTCTGCAGGCTCGCACCAAGCCCGCCAAACAAGGCGCCATAACTAATAAAGACAACGCTGAAGCCCGCAACGAAACCCAGCGTGCCCACAACGATCTTGGAGCGAATAGATCGCGGCAACGTTTCATCAGTCGCCCACTCGCCATTGAGTTGGGCGCCGGTCAATCCTGTGACGTAGGAGATGTAGACCGGGACCAATGGCAAAACACAGGGCGAAAAGAATGACACCACGCCGGCAAGCAGGGCAAACGGGATGGCCAAAGCCACTGAGCCGGTCAGGACGGTTTGCGCACCATCGGCTAACACACCATTCATCAGCGACCCGACGCCAAAACTTGGTCAACCAAATTCGTCAACGTGGTTTGTGAATCAACCGGACCAATAATGCGGGCTGCCACTCGGCCTTGTTGATCGATGATCAAGGTCGAAGGAATCGCAGCTGGCGGCAAGGTGTCCGAAAATCCCAACTGAATTTGGCCCTTGGGGTCCGCAATATTTGGATAAGTGATTCCGAAATTACGAATGAAGGCACGTGCCGGATCATCAGTGTCACGCGTATTGAGTCCAACAAATTCCACACCGCGAGACTTCAGTGCCACATTCGCACGTTGCAACGCTGGTGCTTCGCTGCGACAAGGCCCGCACCACGAACCCCAGACATTGAGGACCACGACTTTGCCGCGCTGCTTAGCCAAGTCAAAAGCACCACCGGTGAGCGTGCGACCTTGCACCGCGGGAGCCGGCTTGCGTAGCGATTCCGCCACCACTTTGAGCGTTCCATCTCCGGAGACAAAGCCCGCATCGGCCGTGGTTGAAGAGGCGCTAGTTCCACCGCAACCAGCCACGACGAGCACGAGCCCCAAAGCAAAAACGCCCGAGGCAACGCGGCGGATAGGTGTGGTCACGAATCAAGCACCTGCGATGGGGCTAGCCCCAGGCAATAGATCGGCGGCCGGCTCGGTGTACGTCACAGCCACCAAGTGGTCATCGGAAAACGTGGCCGAAGTCAGCGAGGCCAACGAACATTCACGGCGGCGAGGGTCATGCCAATACCTACGGTTTTCCAGAGACAACCGCGCAATCCACACCGGGAGCTGGTGAGACACCAACACCACTTCATGACCTCGAGCAAGATCACGCGCGGAATCAATCGCCGCACGCATCCGCTCTGCAACGACAACGTAGGGCTCACCCCAACTTGGCCTGAACGGGTTCCACAATTTGGGCCAATACTGCGGGTGACGCAAGACCCCATCGCCAACGGCTACGCGCTTACCTTCAAAAACGTTATCGGCTTCAATGAGTCGCTCATCGATGTCAACGGTGAGATCAAAACGCGCGGCAATCGGTGCGGCGGTTTGTTGCGCGCGTTCGAGCGGAGACGAAATGACATGGGTGATGTCGTGATCGGCGAGGGCTTGAGCTGCCCGCAGTGCCATCGCTTCACCGCGTTCGCTCAATCGAAAATTTGGTAGTCGCCCGTAGAGGATTTTTTCTGGGTTGTGCACTTCACCGTGTCGAAGGAGGTGAACAACTGTGGTGGTAGCCATGGGTGAAGCATCCCACTGCGCCCGATGACGCATCCAGTCACGTAGTCCCGCAAACCCCACCAGACCTACGCCTGTATGCGTACTGTTGTCAATGTCACACAGACCCCACCGGTCACACAATGGCCACTGGCTGGCACCCTAGATTCTCACCCCGTTACCAACTGTGACCGTGCAAGCACGCCTGAGAGGAGGACTCGATGACCAAGGACAACGACTCCTCCCCCGCGCCACGCAATCGTCACCGCGCCCGCACGACAGGTTCGGTCGTCACGGACATCAGTCGCAATCCGATTAGCCGACGTTCGGCCATGATCGCGATTCCGATCCTCACCGGTATTGCCGTGATCGCTTCCGTAACAGCGACGGCGGCCAATCCTCCGACGCCGTCAGCGCAGACCAACTCGACGGCAGCAGGACAACCCTTGAGCGTGAGCCCATTTGCCAACTGGGTCATCCCCACCGCGGATCCAGGATCACTGCAGCGAACCACGGCAACTAAAGCGATCGACAAGGTCGGAGTGGCCAACCTCAACGTTGAGCCATCCTCGTATGCCCAAAGTGGCATTCCCAGCGTGGCATTGAAGGCATACAAGAAGGCAGCCAAGACGTACAAGAAGCTTGACCCTCAATGCGGCGTGACATGGCCCTTGCTCGCAGCGATTGGTCGGGTCGAATCAGGTCACGGCACCGAAGGCGCTTCAGTGATGACCAAGTCAGGCCTATCCGTGCCGCCCGTCCTTGGGCCAGTCCTCGATGGGGCCGGTCCGTTCGCTTTGATTAGCGACACCGACAACGGGGCCTACGACGGTGACAAGCGTTATGACCGAGCCATTGGGCCGATGCAATTTCTCCCCGAAACCTGGGGCACCGTGGCAAGCGACGGCAACGGGGACGGCAAGAAGGATGTGCAAAACATCTGGGACGCTGCCCTTGGAGCCGCAAACTATTTCTGTCGCGGAGAAACGCGCCTAGGAACGCCCAAGGGGTTGGCAGCCAACATCTACCGCTACAACCGCTCGGAGTCTTACGTGACGTTGGTGTTGGGCATCATGCGCGAGTACGGCGCGAAAGTAAAAATCGTTCCGACTGAAGAAGCGCCCAAGCCAAAGGTCAAGAAGAAGTCCACGACGAAGAAGAAAATCACGCGCAAGCCAGTCGTGGTTCCACCCAAGTCCCCAGCACCAACTCCTGCACCCACCAAGACAGTGGCAGGTCCTGGAACCGGAACCGAGGACCCCTCAGGTCCACGCGTTCGTTAAGACCCTATTTCGACTTGCGTCGTGCAGCGTTGCGCTTTTCTGACGGACGCCACACTGTTTCGCCAGCATCAATGGCGTCTTGACGCTGCTTGTCACCGAATTCAGCAAGAGCTTCAGCCAGTGACTCAACCGTGGCTTCTGGAGCCATGACATCAATGCGCAGCCCGTGTTCGGTAGCGGTCTCGGCCGTGGCTGGCCCGATGCAGGCAACAACAGTGGTGGCGTGTGGCTTGCCCGCAATACCAATCAAGTTACGCACTGTGCTTGATGAGGTGAAGACCACTGCATCAAAGCCACCAGTCTTGATCTGTTCACGCGTGTGTGCGGGGGGCGGTGCTGCACGTACCGTGCGGTACGCCGTGACGTCATCGACTTCCCAACCCAGCTTGGTCAAACCTTCAACCAACGTTTCCGTTGCAATATCTGCGCGCGGAAGGAAAACACGGTTGATCGGATCCAGCAGGTCGTCATAGTCCGGCCAGTCCGCCAACAGGCCAACCGATGATTGCTCGCCAGAGGGAATCAAGTCAGGACGCACACCGAACGCGATCAACGCATCGGCTGTTGCTTCACCAATCGCGGCGACCTTCAGGCCAGCCAGCGCACGAGCGTCAAGGCCGTACTCCTCGAACTTTTCGCGAACTGCCTTGACCGCATTGGCTGACGTGAACGCCACCCACTGATAGCGACCGGAGACCAATCCATGCACGGCACGCTCCATTTGCTGCGGCGTGCGGGGTGGCTCAACACTGATGGTGGGGACTTCAACAGGAATCGCACCACTGCTGACGAGCTGGTCGCTCAAAATCCCGGCTTGGTCACGAGTGCGCGGAACGAGAACGCGCCACCCAAACAAGGCCTTGGTTTCAAACCACGACAGCTTGTCGCGGGCCGAAACAGCATCTCCCACGACAACAACGGCATCGGTGAGGTCGCCCATGGCCGACAGCGGCTTGGCCAACTCGGCGAATCCATCCAGGGCACCGACAGCGGTTCGCTGATCAGTCGTGGTTCCGCGAACCGTCACCGAGATCGGTGAGGCGGGATTGCGACCGGCCGACAACAACGAGGCCACGATTCCATCAATGGCACCGGCAGTGTTCAAGATAACCAACGTGGCCGTCAGGTGATCGGTCCAGTTCAATCCAGTGGTTGCATCCAAGACGTGCACGTCATGGGACTTTGCTCCCAAGAGTGGAACACCGACGTAACTAGGAATTCCCGTTGCGCGCGCAACACCTGGAACAACCTCCATCGGCAACTTGGCCTTGGCCACCGTCGGCCCCTCGACAGCCAGTACGCCGTCGGTGACCGGGTCGCCAACGACAACGCGGGCGACCACAGCGCCAGTCTTTGCGGCGTCAACAGCGGCCTTAGCGCCATCGTCAATCGCACCTTCGACTTCTTTGTCCGAGGTCACGATCAGCACCTGGGCATCGGCCTGCGCGCGCGCGATGATCGGAGCCGGCACCGCGGCGTCGGCGATCACCACGTCGGCCGCCGAGATGACGTCAGCTGCGCGGACGGTGAGCAGGCCAGGGTCGCCCGGGCCGGCGCCAATAAAGGTCACGGAACCCTTGATGGTCTTCTTGGTTGATCGTGCTGTCGTCACGAAATGTTCTCCAGTGCTGTTGAGGGGGAAGTGCGCTTGCTGGTCTTACGGGTGCGCAAACCTTCAGCGCGTTGCTGCTGGTGGAAAGCCAAGATCTGAAGTTCGGTTCCTAAATCAACCTTGCGAACATCCACGCCTTGCGGAACGGTGAGAACGCTCGGGGCAAAGTTCAAAATGCTCGTGACACCAGATGCAACGAGGCGATCGCAGACCGCTTGAGCCGCTGAAGCCGGAGTGGCGATGACGCCGATGCTGGCGGAGTGTTCGGCAATGACCGCCTCCAGTTCAACAAGGTCGCGAACTTCAACACCTGCGATGGTTTGTCCCACCAAATCGGCATCGGAATCAATCAGGCCGACGATGCGAAAACCTCGATCCGCGGAACCCGCGTATCCAGCCAGTGCGTTACCCAGATTTCCTACTCCGACGATTACGACGGGCCAATCCTGGGCATAACCAATTTCGCGGGCGATCTGGAAGAGCAAGTACTCCACGCGATATCCCACTCCCCGAGTGCCATACGAACCCAAGTGCGAGAGGTCCTTGCGAAGTTTGGCCGAGTTCACACCACACACTTCTGCGAGCTCATGGGATGACACCGACTCCACGCCCGATTCCAGCAACGAGGTCAGAACCCGGTGGTAGATCGGAAGGCGCGCAACGGTGGCATCGGGAATTGCGTGAGTCGACTTACGCAAATCGGTGACACCAGCGGGGGAAGGCACAGCGGCTCCATCGAGGGGAAGGAAAATTCTGCGAGTCCCGAGGGTAGAACGCTTGTGAACGATCGCACAAAGTCTGAGGGCAATCGTCTCATTATGTGAGATCTAGGAAGCGAGAGCCAAGCGTGCTAGCGCGCGAGTGCGCGACGCAGACGGTCGGCATCGACCCAAAAGAAATCATGCTGGGCACCGTCCACGAACGTGACCGGGATTTGCTCCCAGTACAGGTCGTAGAGCTGCTGGTCAGTCGTGATGTCAGTTTCTACAAAGGTTTCGCCGAGCTCAGCGGTGACCTGAGAAATGATGGTTCGAGCGTCATCACACAGATGACAACCGGCACGAGTCAACAAGGTGACTCGGGGCGGCGAAGGGGTCAACGGCTACTTCTTGTTACGACGCTGAACGCGAGTCTTCTTGAGCAGCTTGCGATGCTTCTTCTTAGCCATGCGCTTGCGCCGCTTCTTGATGACTGA
>CAEZVF010000005.1_pt1 | contig 12556 bp, 9 predicted proteins | sample 7264671 | NCBI WGS metagenome assembly CAEZVF01 (sample SAMEA6813849, study PRJEB35770) | uncultured Actinomycetes bacterium | biome: Freshwater; feature: Freshwater reservoir; material: water | place: Czech Republic | collected 2017-05-23 | depth 0.5m m
AAAGATGAGCCGCCCCGGACCGATGTTGTATTTGTCGAACCAGTCGCTGGCCCAAGCTCGCATGGGCGCGCCGGGCGGGAGATTAAAACGTCCAAGAAGTTGGGCGAGGATGCTCAAGGTAACGAAGGTGCCTGCGCTGATGTAGAGGGCTGCTTTGGTCAGGAGAGTGTCTCGAAGTCGCCACTGCTCCCAGTTCCAACCAACGATGGCTGCGATGACAAAGGGAAATTGCCACGCACCCCAGTTGAATCCAGCTTGTGATTCCTGCAAGGCAGGCAGGACTGTGAGGGAAGGCCACTGCAAGGCGAGGAGATACACGCCGCAACTTAGTGCTGCGAGGGCGGCTAGTTTTCCGCGGCGTAAGAGGGCGAAGGCACCCGTTGAAGCCACGAGCAACACCACATACATGGGCAAAATATCCAAGTGCCGGGCTGGAAGTTGCAAGGTTGCCGCAAGCCATAAGGAACTCCACCAGCCGTCAAACGATGAGGCTCGAGGTAAGTCAGCAGCAGGTGCCGCGTTTTGCCCGACGATCAAGGCGAGGGCAAGGAGTCCAAAGTTGATCAGGAAGAGCAGCTCGGCTCGATCAATCAGTTTGCGGTAACGAACCTGTCCGGTGGTCTGGAGTGCTCGTCGCTCCATCATTCCTAGGACGAGCCCAGAGAGAAAGACAAAACCAAAGGCCCCGTCAATCCAAAATGGTGCATGAATCCCAGTGTCGAGAAATGACCCGTAGCTCATGTGTCGGATGACCATGGAGATGATGCAGATTCCGCGCACCACATCGAGGGCTCGATCTCGTTTGCGGTAGTCCACGCCACGAAGAATAGGGCGTATTCAGTAAGGGCTGCACGGGCAGGGAATCGCGAAATCACACCCCAGATGTGTGACGGGTGTGACTGTAGTGAATACTTATTGGTGAACGGGTCACACCAGTGGCCCGCAACGGTCGATTGCTCCCAGCCCAAGAACGACGGGCTCCCCTTCAGTTACGTGAGCGGGTTTGGCAAATGGCCACCCAACACGTCTGAGAGGACGACTGTGTCTACGCACGCCTCAAGCACCCTAGTTTCGCCTGCCCCAACAAATTCCCAACCGAGCTTTGCCGACTTGGGAGTGCCAGATGCACTCGTTGAGCGCTTGGCACTCGACGGCATCATTACCGCGTTTCCTATCCAGGCCGCCACGCTTCCTGACTCCCTGCAAGGACGCGACGTCCTTGGTCGTGGACGCACTGGTTCGGGCAAGACCTTGGCCTTCTCTTTGGCCTTGATCAATTCCTTGTTGGAATCACCTGCGCCTCGCGAGCAGTACTCGCCGCGCGCTTTGGTTTTGCTCCCCACGCGTGAACTTGCCCAACAAGTTGCTGACGTGATTGCGCCGCTGGCCAAGGCCGTACGCATGCGCGTTGCCTCGGTGTACGGCGGCGTCGGTTATGGACCGCAGATCAACGCCCTCCGCAACGGAGTGGACATCGTCATCGCGTGCCCTGGGCGCTTGGACGACCTGATTGAAAACGGTCAATGCAAATTGGATTTCGTTCAAGTCACCGTTTTGGACGAAGCCGATCACATGGCCGACCTTGGATTCTTGCCGGCGGTTAAGCGCCTCTTGGAATTGACCCCTGAGGGCGGTCAGCGACTGTTGTTCTCGGCGACGTTGGACAAGGGCGTGGACCAAATCGTCCGCAAATACTTGCAAAACCCGATTACACACGCGGTTGATCCCAATGATTCAGACATGCCGATCATGACGCACCATGTTTTCTCCGTCACTGGTGGCGAGAAGGCCGAAGTCATTCGCCAGCTCGTTTCCGGCGAAGGCAAAACTGTGGCCTTCACTCGTACCAAGCACGGTGCCAAGAACTTGGCTCGTCGCTTGACCGAAAGTGGCATTCCGGCTGTGGAGCTGCACGGCAACTTGTCTCAAGCAGTTCGCGCCAAGAACTTGGCTCGCTTCTCTACGGGCAAGGTTCGCGTGCTGGTTGCCACGGACATTGCTGCTCGAGGAATTCACGTTGACGATGTTGCACTGGTGCTTCATGTTGATCCGCCAGAGGAGCACAAGGCTTATGTTCACCGCTCTGGCCGTACGGCCCGCGCCGGTGCTGAGGGCATCGTTGTCACCATGGCCACACCTGCCCAACACGGCAGCGTGAAGTCATTGATGAAGTTGGCCGGCATCAAGCCATTCATGCGTCCGGTCAAGCCCGGCGATGAAGCCATCACCGACATCTCTGGTCCACGTGCCGAACTGATCCACACGGCTTATGTCGAAGAGCCCGAACCAGCTCCACGTCGTGACCGCGCTTCACGCAGTTCGGGACAAGGTTCAGCTCGTCCCTCAGCGCGTAGCGGAGACCGCAGTCGCGCTCCTCGTGAAGCCTCACGCCCGCGTCGCGATGATGCGCGCCCCAGTTCCAGCCGCCCTCGTCGCGATGATGCTGCACCATCACGTCGTGACAATGGCGCACCCGCTCGTCGTGATGATCGTCCAGTACGCGATGAATCGCGAACCAGTAGCCGTCCTGCGCGCGATTCGCGCACGAGCAGCGGTCGCCCCACGCGTAGTTACGAATCAGGCGCGGACCGAACTGCACGTAGCTATGAGTCGCGTGATTCTCGTCCAAGTCGTGGTTCGGATGATCGTTCGAGTCGCGATTCTCGTCCGGCACGTAGCTATGAGTCGCGCGATGCACGCCCTACGCGCGGAAATGATGACCGCCCTCGTCGTGATGACTCGCGTTCAACGAGCCGACCTTCTCGCGATGACCGCCCTCGTCGTGACGATGCACGCGGAACATCAAAGCGGTCAACAGGAAGTCGCTCGGAATCTGATCGCCCACGCAGCGAACGACCAACGAGTGATCGTCCGCGCTCAGATCGACCTCGTTCGGATCGACCGCGTTCAGATCGACCCACGTCTGGCAAGACGGCCGAGTCGCGCGCTGCGAAGCCACGCGCACGCGGTCCGAAGAAAGCCCCTGGCGCTGGTGTGACGCCGCGAACCAAGAAGGTGCACCGTAAGGGGCCGTCATCGCGTGGAGCAGCCCCCGCTGCAACGCGAGGAACAGGTACTCGCTCGCGCTAAGAGTTAGTGGCTACGCGGAGCGCTGAATGTTCCGGGTGAGACTTCTACTTCCAAATACGTGCGCTTGTGGTCCAGGCCTTGGTCTTCAAGGTCTGGACCAAACACGTGGTCAAACATTAAGTTCGCACCGGTCCAGCCCAGCACTGAGGCAAGTCCATCGGATGCGGGCGAGTGATAGTCGAGGGCTTTATAAGCCTTGGTCATGAGTTGAACGCGCCTGGCTTCAACAGCTGCAGCATCGGCGTCCGTTCGTGGCTGGGCCTGTGCATGCAACGTCGTCCAGTGCTCGGTGAGCTCAAGCAGGAACGCCTTGGCAGGCTCAAGCCCTGTGTGCTTCAAATACATCAACACCGACATCGTCGAACCAATTTGATTGGTGAAGTACGGGTCTGGTGCAGGTTCGGGTCCCGCGCGATGCTCAACCAGTGCAGGCCAGTGTTTCTTGAGCACCTCGGCGTAACCGAGCATCCAGCGGCCGTAGTACGTGCGATCAAAGACGACATCGGCAATCGGCAAGAGGTCAGCACCCAGGATCAACACCTGAGGCATTTCAAAAATAACTGTCGTGAGAGCCGGGAAGTCAAAACCTTCTGCTGGCCAAATATGAAACAGATGCTCATTGAGCATGTTTTCGCGATGAAAGCGGTACGCCGTGAGACGACTGATCTTGGGATCGGTGAAGTTGCGCAGACGAACACGGCCGGCCTCATTGGTTGCGGTGGCTTCGTACGTTCGATCAGCGATCCGTTCGTCCACGGGCATCGGCTCTAGCGCGATGGCCCGTTGAATGATGTCGAGCTGCGCATCATTGAGGGCAAGGGAGTCCTGTGGATCAATGGCAAACATGGCGGTCCTTGCAGTTAGGAGATCACGTCATCGGGGTGTTGGAAGACAAAGCCAGCATCGCGCAGTTTCTTGCTGGATACCTGCTTCATCGGGGTCTTGAGCTCGCCCCGGAATTCCAAGTGAGGCTGACCCGATTCATCGGCAAGCCGGTCAAAGGCCTCTTTGTTCGTGGGGGAGGGTGCTAAGTCAGGAACGCAGTTATAGGCGCCGGTCAGATCGTGTTCGAGAACAAAAAGCAGGGCGTCGGCTACATCTTCAACGTGCACGCGGTGCAAGCGACCGTCTCCGGCAAAGGACACCGAACCGCCCATGTGTTCGTGGGCCAGCTTTACGCGAGCGGTGAAGTCAATGTCACGCGGATGACCGTAGATATCGGCCAAGCGAAGGACGGTGCCACCTGGGCTGGACAAGACCGCATCCTCGGCTAAGGAGTAGTAGACCGTCGAGGGCTCATCCGATGTTGAGCGGGGAGTGGTTTCGTCGATCAGGTCGCCATCGCCCTGCAAGCCATCTGCATAAACCGAAATTGATGACATGAACACCACTCGAGGGCACGCTTGAACAGAACTCTTGCACGATTCAACGAGAACATCGCGATAGGACTGTTCGCGCTCTTCGATGGTGCGTGATTGCATGATGGGAGGAGAGACGGAGACCAAAATTGCGTCACAGTCCGCCGCTGCAGCCTTAACCGCTTCCAGGTCGGCGCCGCGAACGACTAAGCCCTTATCGGCGACCTGTTCAATTTCCGCGATACGCGATTCGCGGGTCGTGGTGGCGACAACGTCCCACCCCAGAGCCTTTGCGCGGGTGGCTACTTCGAGCCCAGCATTGCCACAGCCAAGAATGAGCAGTTTCATGCGCGATCCCCTCTGAGGTGAAACGGATGTGACTGGTGTGACTTAGGCCATACGTCCTATGCCTAATCTGCACCCTAGTAGGGACAGTGTCGCAAAGATCACGCCTACCGGGTTGGCTTTTCGGAAAGGGCATAAGGCACGCTAGAGGTCTACCGCAAGGTAGTAACCAAGCGAAAGCGAGTAGATCTACATGACCGTTCCAGGTTTTGAAAACGCTCCAACCAAGAACAAGAAGCTTCTTGAGTGGGTTGAGCAAACCGCAGCACTGACCCAACCAGATCGCATTGAGTGGTCTGATGGTTCGCAAGAAGAGTGGGATCGCTTGACCGCTCTCTTGGTCGAACAGGGCACCTTCATCAAGTTGAACGAAGCCAAGCGCCCGAACTCGTTCTTGGCTCGCTCCAACCCCAAGGATGTCGCTCGCGTTGAAGACCGCACCTTCATTTGTTCGCTGGATGAAGCCGATGCAGGTCCGACGAACAACTGGCGCGACCCGGTCGAGATGAAGACCGAATTGAAGACTTTGTTTGCCGGCTCCATGAAGGGCCGCACCATGTACGTGGTGCCCTTCTCGATGGGACCGCTTGGCTCGCGCATTTCTCAGCTCGGTGTCGAAATCACCGACAGTCCTTACGTTGTCGTCAACATGCGCATCATGACGCGCATGGGTCGCGCCGCACTTGACTTGATCGGCGAAGACGGCGACTTTGTTCCTGCCTTGCACACGGTGGGATCACCGTTGGCCGAAGGCCAAGCTGATGTTGCTTGGCCCTGCAGCGACACCAAGTACATCGTTCACTTCCCAGAAACGCGCGAGATTTGGTCTTACGGCTCCGGTTACGGCGGAAACGCCCTGCTGGGCAAGAAGTGCTTCGCGTTGCGTATCGCTTCGGTCATGGCTCGCGACGAGGGCTGGTTGGCCGAGCACATGCTCATCCTCAAGCTCACCTCGCCTCAGGGCAGCTCGCACCACATTGCTGCGGCTTTCCCGTCGGCCTGTGGCAAGACCAACCTGGCCATGCTCGAGCCCACCATTCCTGGTTGGAAGGTCGAGACGGTCGGAGACGACATCTGCTGGATGCGCTTTGGTGACGACGGTCGCTTGTATGCGATCAACCCAGAGGCTGGCTTCTTTGGTGTAGCTCCGGGAACGGGTGCGAGCACCAACGCCAATGCCATCGCCGCATTGCACGGCAACGTGATCTTCACCAACGTTGGCTTGACTGACGACGGCGACATCTGGTGGGAGGGCTTGACTGATGAAGCTCCGGCTCACTTGATTGACTGGAAGGGCAACGACTGGACTCCGGCTTCTGAAGATCCAGCCGCTCACCCCAATGCTCGCTTCACCGCTCCAGCCGACCAGTGCCCGATCATCGCCGACTCGTGGGAAGACCCCGCGGGCGTTCCGATCGACGCGATCTTGTTCGGTGGACGTCGTGCCACGAACGTTCCTTTGGTCAACGAGTCCTTTGACTGGGAGCACGGTGTCTTCATCGGCGCCACTGTTTCCTCGGAACAAACAGCTGCCGCTGAAGGAACCGTTGGTGCCTTGCGCCGCGACCCCTTCGCCATGCTTCCGTTCTGTGGTTACAACATGGCTGACTACTGGGGTCACTGGCTCAAGGTCGGCAAGTCAACTCAGGCTGACAAGTTGCCCAAGATCTTCCAGGTCAACTGGTTCCGCAAGAACGCTGAAGGCAAGTTCATCTGGCCAGGCTTTGGCGACAACAGCCGCGTCTTGGCGTGGATCATCGGTCGTTTGGACGGCGAAGTCGACGCCATCGATACTCCGATTGGTCGCTTGCCCAAGGTCGAAGACCTCAACCTTGATGGCTTGGACATCTCCGACGAAACGATCACCGAGTTGTTCAAGGTCGATGCTGCGTCATGGACTGCTGAAGCCGACTTGACCCAGGAATACTTTGAGCAGTTTGGTGAGCACACTCCCAAGGAGCTGTTCGCGCAACTAGATGGCTTGAAGCAGCGCTTGTCCTAGAAGGTTTCCTTCCCCCTACTGAGCCCGTCGAGATTCTCGGCGGGCTCAGTTATTTCCGTGCTTAAAGAGTGGGGGGATTAAGGGTGGCGACCATCATCGCTTTGATGGTGTGCATTCGATTCTCGGACTGATCAAAAATCACGTGCGCATTGGCCTCAAAAACCTCGTGACTGACTTCGACTCCATCCAGTCCAAAGGCTGCGTGAATGTGCTCACCGATTTCGGTGCGGCGGTCGTGATAGGCCGGAAGGCAGTGCATTAGCTTGACCGCTGAATTACCGGTGCGTTCCAGTTGGTGGGCGTCCACGCGGTAGGGCTTGAGGTCGGCGATGCGCTGAGCCCACACTTCCTTGGGCTCACCCATCGACACCCAGACATCGGTCGAGACGAAGTCTGCACCCGACAATCCTTCGTCAAGGTCGTCAGTAATCGTGATCCGAGCCCCTGATTTTTCGGCCAATACCTGCGCCGTGGCCACAATGGATTCCTCAGGCTGCAGTGAGGCCGGTGCACACAGGCGAACATCAAGCCCGAGTAGCGCACCGGTGATCAAGGTGGAGTTACCCATGTTGTTGCGCGCATCACCGATATAGGTGTGGGCGATCTGGTCGAGCGGCTTTCCACTGTGTTCGCGCATGGTCAGCACATCCGCCAACATCTGCGTGGGGTGGAAACGATCGGTTAACCCATTCCAGACCGGGACCCCGGCATAGCGAGCGAGCTCCTCAACAGATTCCTGCGACGAGCCGCGAAATTCAATGCCGTCATACATCCGTCCGAGCACTCGGGCGGTATCTGCGATGGATTCTTTGTGGCCAATTTGCGAGCCATCGGGGGAAAGGTAGGTCACGCTGGCGCCTTGATGGGCAGCGGCCACCTCAAAGGCAGCGCGCGTACGAGTCGAGGTCTTTTCAAAGATTAAGGCGATACAGCGACCGACTAAGCGTTGCTCTTCCACACCGGCCGCACGGTCTGCTTTGAGGGCAGCGGCATACGCCACCAAGGCAATGAACTCATCGCTGGTGTGGTCTTGCTCTTTGACTAAAGAACGACCTTGCCAGGTGGACAGCACGTCGGATCCTCTCGCTTTGTGTGATGAAGGGTTAATGGTGTCACGGTCTCGTGTAAATGGGACGCCTCGCCGGCCCAAACAAGCCGAGAATCACAGCGTGCGAGCACACTCCTCGCCGTGGAGCCGCACAGTGGTCAAGAACAGGCCGGCAGGGTCTCAAAGCGGTAACCGCGAGCCTTGAGTGTGCGCAAAATGGTTTTCAGGGCAGTGACAGTTTGGCTTCGGTTTCCGCCACCATCGTGCATCAACACGATCGACCCGTTGCTCGTCCCACGCAAGACACGACGGGCAATAGAGCTGGCACCGGGGCGTCGCCAGTCATTGGTATCAAGACTCCAAATGACCGTGCGCATACCCAACGTTTGACTGACCCGGCGAACGCGGTCGTTGAATGCGCCATAAGGGGGACGTTCACACACGGGTTGGCGAATACCTTGTCGACGGATCGCACGGTTGGTGCGAGTGAACTGCGATGAGATCTCAATAGAACTGAGGCGCTTGAGATTTGGATGGCGCCACGTGTGGTCCTGCACCGAGTGACCTTCGCGCGCGATGCGGCGAGTGGTGGCCTCGCGTGTGCGGATCTGACTACCAATCAGAAAGAACGTCGCCTTCGCGTTGTAGCTCTTGAGGACGTTAAGAACAGCGGGTGTGTAGCGCGAGGGCCCATCATCAAAGGTCAGATAGACGACCTTGCCGCTGGTTGCTTTGGGTCCGCGATAGATCGCTGGCTTCAGGACAGCCGATGCCTGCACTGTCTGCGTCGTGGGCCGGCTTGCGGGAAGGGGCTCATTGCCGTTAGCTGCCTGACCAGCCCCAGCGATGAACGTCAACCCAGCACACATTGCCAGGGTTGCACTGAGCCAGCGGGCGGGGGAAGCCATGCTCCCAACCTAAGGCAAGCCACCCGCCCGTGGGAATCCGGTTTCCGTGCGGAGTAATGGGTTCGTTATCTCGGTCGGACTTGTGCACTTGTGCGCTCTAGACTGGGTTCATGTCGACGTCTGATCCTTTCGCCCCTCCTAGTGCTGACCCGCTGGCTCGCCCTGATGGTGGCTCAACCGCAGTTTTGGAAAACCCGGTCCTTGACGAAGTAGAGGCCGGTGATCATGAGCGCTTTGCTCACTACGTGGCCAAGGAAAAAATCGTTGAAAGCGCAGTGACCGGAACGCCGGTGATTGCCCTGTGCGGCAAAGTCTGGATCCCTAATCGCGATCCTGGAAAGTTTCCGGTGTGCCCGGAGTGCAAAGAGATTTTCGAGAGTCTTCCTCCTGGCGGATCTGGTGAGGACAACTCCTGAGGGCAGTGTTTTCCGGTTCCTTGCTGCGACCAACAGTGGGCATCACCGGAGTGGTCACAGCCGCTGCGTTTGAAACCATCGCGGTGTCCACTGCCATGCCGGAAGCGGTTAAGGCTGTTAATGGGCTGGGTGCTTATGCGTGGGCTTTCAATGGCGTCGTGATTGCCACGTTGGTTGCCACCGTGGCGGGCGGTGATTACAGCGATCGCAAGGGACCCAAGCTCCCACTTATCGGTGGCCTGATGGTTTTCGCCGTCGGTTTGTTGGTGTGTGCGACAGCCAACGTCATGCCGATCTTTGTCATCGGTCGGGTACTGCAGGGTTTAGGTGGCGGAGCTGCCATCGTCGCGGTCTACGTCGTCGTGGCCCGTGGGTATGAAGCCAAGATTCGACCGCAGGTCTTCTCTGCCCTGGCGGCAGCGTGGGTGGTGCCGTCGTTGGTAGGGCCTTTTATTGCTGGTGCGATTGCGGAGTTTTGGACGTGGCGGGTGGTCTTTTTCGCAGTCGTGCCGATTGTCGTGATTGCGATGTTCTTGGTCTGGCCCTTGGTAAGTGCCGTAGAGGGACCAGGAGGCATTGGCCACGGACAAGACAAGGACTTGGCTGATGCCGGTGAGCAGACAACGCAATCAAGCCGTAGCGGACGAACCCGATGGGCCGCGTCGTTAGCAGCCGGAGCTGTCCTGATTCAAGACGGTGGTCGCCGCCTTGGTCTGGTCGGTGCGGGTGAAGCGCTCATTGGATTAGTCGTTGTCGGATTTGCCCTGCAACGTCTCCTCCCGAGTGGTTCGTTGCGATTGGCTCGCGGGCTGCCTAGTGCAATCGGAGCTCGCGGACTTTTAGCCGGGGCTTTCTTTGGTGCTCAAGCTTTTGTTCCCCTGATGCTCGTTGATCAACGAGGTTTAGGTCTCACACTGGCGGGATTGAGTTTGACGACTTCATCGCTGGGCTGGTTTGTGGGCTCGTGGTGGCAGGGTCGTCCTGACCTGACGATTCACCGTGATCGATTAATCATTGTTGGTGCGCTGTGTGTGTTCGTCGGCATTGTCTTGATGACCCTGACCGTGACTTTGCCCGCTCCTGCAGCCATTGCTGGCCTAGCGTGGGCGATTGGTGGTTTCGGAATGGGTATCACCATTCCTGCCGTAAATGTGTGGGTGTTGGGGATGTCATCGGGGGAGGAGCAAGGAGCAAATTCCGCGGCCTTGCAACTCGGCGACGGAGCTGGAGTCTTAACCTGCACTGCTTTAGCCGGTGTCATCTATGGAATCGGTACAGCGCCTGCGGGCCAGCAACAGGTGACGTTCTTGACCATCTTTGTCACGATGACTGCGGTGTGCATCGTGGCTATCGTTGCAGCGAGTCGACTCACCGTTATTGCTCCATCAGTGACGCAGGTCTCAGCGACCGAGCCAGCACGCGACGCGTAGTTGCAAACAAGTCGCAATACCGTCGTTGAACCGCGACCGAGATTTTTTGGCTGAAGTCATCGTGCTACTTTTTGCAGGTGCCCAAGCCCCTCATCCTCATCTCTCGGCGGACCGTTGATTACGGTCGAATGTCGAGTTGCATGTGTTGCCCTGACGGAATGGATCGATGTTGTCAACGAGCGTGACACATTGAGCCAGGCCGGAAGATTGCTTCCGGCCTTTTGCATGCCTCCCATTTTTATTCCCTCACCACCGCCGACCTAAGCCCTACCTGATCTAGGAGAAAACAAGACCATGAACGACAGCTGGAGTTTTGAAACCAAGCAGATTCACGCCGGCCAAGTGGCTGACCCCACAACGGGTGCACGTGCTCTGCCGATTTACTCGACCACCTCGTACGTTTTCCGTGACACCGACCACGCAGCGGCGCTGTTCGGCCTGGCCGAATTCGGCAACATCTACACCCGCATCATGAACCCCACCCAGGCGGTTGTGGAAGAGCGCATTGCCGCCCTTGAAGGCGGAGTAGCAGCGTTGCTGGTCAGTAGTGGTCAAGCTGCCGAAACGTTGGCCATTATGAACTTGGCGGAGGTCGGCGACCACATTGTGGCCAGCCCCAGTTTGTATGGCGGCACGTACAACTTGCTTCACTACACGTTGCCAAAATTCGGAATCGAAGTCACCTTCGTCGATGACCCTGACAACTTGGAGCAGTGGAAGGCCGCCATTCGTCCGAACACGAAGGCCTTCTTTGGCGAAACGATTTCGAATCCAAAGAACGACGTTCTCGACATCGAAGGAATCTCGGGTGTTGCACACGAGCACGGCATCCCCTTGATCGTGGACAACACGATTGCTACGCCGTACCTGATTCAGCCCTTGAAGTGGGGCGCTGACATCGTCGTTCACTCGGCGACCAAGTACCTGGGTGGACATGGCACAGCAGTGGCCGGTGTCATCGTTGATGGTGGAACCTTCAACTGGGCGGCCAACCCTGATCGCTTCCCAGGCTTTAACTTGCCGGACCCCAGCTACCACGGCTTGGTCTATGCAGAAGCCCTCGGCAACATTGCCTACATCATTAAGGCCCGCGTGCAGTTGCTGCGCGACTTGGGCCCCGCAGTTGCTCCTTTCAATGCATTCCTCATCGCACAGGGCATCGAAACGCTGTCCTTGCGCATGGAGCGCCACATCAGCAACGCACAGCGTGTGGCTGAATGGCTTGAGAAGCGCGATGAAGTGGAGTCGGTCGCCTACGCAGGTCTGCCGTCGTCTGCTTGGTACGAGCGCGGTCGCAAATACGCGCCTGCCGGAACGGGTGCCGTCTTGGCTTTCGAAATCAAAGGTGGAATCGAAGCTGGCAAGAAGTTCGTCGATGCACTGGAACTGCACAGCCACGTTGCCAACATCGGCGATGTTCGCTCGTTGGTGATTCACCCGGCTTCCACGACGCACTCGCAGTTGAGTGATGAAGAGCGCGCATCTGCTGGTGTCACGCCAGGTTTGGTGCGACTGGCTGTGGGTATCGAAGGAATTGAAGACATCTTGGCTGACCTCGATGCTGGATTCCGGGCAGCTAAGGGCGCCTAACTCCATGCATTCTCGCGACGACGAATTCCTTCCAGTCACCGGTGCGTGGCTGGAAGGAGACGTCGTGGGGCAACGGCAGTTTGTGGCGCTCGGCCCGATTGATCTTGAACTCGGCGGACACCTGCCAGAGGTGACCGTCGCCTTCGAAACGTGGGGCACGTTGGATGCCGATGGCTCCAATGGGGTTCTTGTACTGCACGCCCTCACGGGTGATTCCCATGTCAATGGACCAGCCGGTGCGGGCCACAAGACAGCCGGTTGGCTCGATGGTCTCGTGGGAGTTGATGGCCCCATCAATCCCGACCAATGGTTTGTTGTCTCATCAAACGTTCTCGGCGGTTGTCAGGGAACTACTGGTCCATCATCGAT
>CAEZVF010000006.1_pt1 | contig 12461 bp, 9 predicted proteins | sample 7264671 | NCBI WGS metagenome assembly CAEZVF01 (sample SAMEA6813849, study PRJEB35770) | uncultured Actinomycetes bacterium | biome: Freshwater; feature: Freshwater reservoir; material: water | place: Czech Republic | collected 2017-05-23 | depth 0.5m m
AAGATCAAAGTAAAGAACCCTGTCGTTGAGATGGATGGCGACGAGATGACGCGCATCATCTGGTCATTCATTAAGGAACAGTTGATCCTTCCTTACCTCGACATTGATCTGAAGTACTTTGACTTGAGCATTGAAAACCGCGATGCAACCAATGACCAGGTCACCATTGACTCGGCCGAAGCCACCAAGCTCTACGGCGTGGCCGTTAAGTGCGCGACTATCACTCCCGATGAAGAGCGCGTCGAGGAGTTTGGTCTCAAGAAGATGTGGAAGTCGCCCAACGGCACCATTCGCAACATCCTCGGTGGCGTGATCTTCCGTGAGCCCATCGTCATTTCCAACATTCCTCGATTGGTTCCCGGTTGGACTAAGCCGATCATCATTGGTCGCCACGCCTTTGGTGACCAGTACCGTGCCACCGACACGGTTATTCCCGGTCCTGGCTCATTGACATTGACCTACACGCCAACTGATGGTGGCGAGCCCATGGAGCTCGACGTCTATGACTTCCCCAGCGGTGGCGTGGCCATGGCGATGTACAACCTTGACGACTCAATCCGCGACTTCGCCCGCGCATCCATGCGTTATGGATTGGACCGTGGCGTTCCGGTGTACCTGTCCACCAAGAACACGATCATGAAGGCCTATGACGGTCGATTCAAGGACTTGTTCGCTGAAGTTTTTGACGCTGAGTTCAAGGCTGACTTTGACAAGGCTGGGTTGACCTACGAGCACCGTTTGATCGACGACATGGTCGCGTGCGCCATGAAGTGGGAAGGCGGCTACGTGTGGGCTTGCAAGAACTACGACGGTGACGTGCAGTCAGACACCGTTGCCCAGGGATTTGGTTCGTTGGGATTGATGACTTCGGTGTTGATGACTCCGGACGGCAAGACGGTTGAAGCTGAAGCCGCTCACGGCACGGTGACGCGTCACTACCGTCAGCACCAGCAGGGCAAGCCCACGTCCACCAACCCGATCGCATCCATCTTCGTGTGGACGCGTGGCCTGGACTACCGGGGTCGCATGGACGGCACCCCTGAAGTCAGCGAGTTTGCTCAGACTCTCGAGCGCGTCTGCATTGAAACGGTCGAGTCGGGCAAGATGACCAAGGACTTGGCGCTTTTAATCAGTGCCGACCAGCCGTTCCAAACGACGCAGGAGTTTTTGGCCTCCATCGACGAAAACCTGCAAAAGGCCATGGCTAAGTAGTCATTAAGTCTTCAGGTGCGTTGATGTTTAAGGTCCTCACGGTCAACGTGAACGGCATTCGCGCCACCAAGAAAAATGGTGGTGTTGAGTGGCTGGAATCGGCTGGGGTAGACGTCATGTGCTTGCAGGAAGTGCGGGCAACGCATGAGCAGCTCCACGAGGCCATCGCGGGAAGCGAATTTGCTAGTTGGCATGTTTCGCACAGCCCTGCGTCAGAGTTAGGCCGCAGCGGGGTCGCCGTGCTTTCGCGTGAACAACCCAGTGCTGTGCGCGTGGGTTTTAACAGCGAAGAGTTTGATCACCAGGGACGATGGATCGAAGTTGACCTTGATTCACCTGTGGGCCCGCTCACCGTAGTTTCGGTCTATGTGCCCACCGGTGATGCGGACAAACCACTCAAGCAAGCCGAGAAGTATCGCTTCCTTGATGCCATGGATGCTCGACTTGCGGCGTTGGTCACGCGTGCGAGCCGAACGAAGCGGCAGGTCATCGTGACCGGTGACTTTAATGTGGGGCACACCGAGCTCGACATTAAGAATTGGAAGGGCAATCTCAAGAAGGCCGGATTCCTTGCGGATGAACGCGCACACTTTGACACCTGGTTCGCACGTGATCGCTGGGTGGACGTGCATCGACGCTTTGCTGGTGAGGTTGCCGGCCCCTATACGTGGTGGTCGTGGCGCGGTCAGGCTTTCGATAACGACGCCGGCTGGCGGATTGATTACCTCATAGCGACCAAAGCCCTTGCGGCTCAATGTCGCGAAGTGGTGGTAGGTCGCGCACCAAGTTACGACACGCGTTGGTCAGACCACGCGCCCGTAATCGCCACATTTGGTCAGTAGTGCGATCTGTGGGAATGTAGTCTCGTGAACCCTGTGTTGGTCAGCGCCCTCCTTGTCCTGATTTTGATGATCGTCGGAGGACTGTTCGTTGCCTCTGAGCTAGCGTTGTTGTCTTTGCGCGAAGGTCAGATCAGGGCCTTGAAGTCTCGAGGTCGCCGCGGGGCCAAGGTGGCCAAACTCCACACCAACCCGAACCGATTTTTGGCTGCGGCTCAAATCGGTGTGACGTTCACTGGCTTCTTGTCGGCGGCTTACGGTGCAGAAACGTTGGCATCCAGTGCGGGGGAGGCCTTGGTGTCTCAGGGGATGTCGCAGAGTTGGGCGAATGCGCTTTCTCTGATCGGCGTCACCTTGGTTATCGCTTTTATTTCTCTGGTGATTAGTGAGCTGGTCCCTAAGCGGTTGGCTCTGCAAAGGTCTGAAGCTTTGTCCCTTGCTTCGGCTCCCACCATTGACCGCATCGCCTCCATCTTTCGACCCGTTATTTGGCTGCTCTCGATCTTCACGGACCTTGTGGTGCGAGCGCTCGGTGGGAATCCGAATGAGAAGCGAGCTGCAATCACCGAAGAAGAACTGCAAGGCATGCTCTCGACGCATACCGGTCTGTCGCGCGAGGAGCGCAAGATCGTCAGCGATGTATTCACCGCTGGTGACACCCGCCTTCGGGAAGTCATGGTTCCTCGAACCGAAGTCAATTTCTTGTTAGCCGACACCTTTGTGGCCAAGGCCTTAACCGACATCGTGGAACTTCCGCATTCGCGCTATCCAGTGTTGGGTGAAGGCGTCGATGATGTGGTGGGCTTTGTGCACGTTCGCGACCTTCTCAATCCTGCCCATGCAGGTACGCGGTTGCGGGTAGAGGATTTGGTTCGAGAGATCTTGCAGTTGCCAGGGAGTAAGAACTTGTTGCCCGCCTTGACGCAGATGCGCAATGAGGGCGCTCACATGGCCGTTGTGGTGGATGAATATGGCGGCACGGCCGGAATCGTCACGCTCGAGGATTTGGTTGAAGAGCTCGTGGGTGATATTAGAGACGAGTACGACTCGTCGGCGGCTGATACACGAACCTTGGCCGGTGGTGATGTGGAAGTGGATGGACTACTCAACATTGACGACTTCATGCGCGATACGTCCATGACGTTGCCTGACGGGCCGTATGAAACTGTCGCTGGCTTCATGGTGGCGACCTTGGGCAGACTTCCGCACGTCGGTGATGTGGTGGAGGAGCAAGGCCGGCGTCTTGAGGTTTCCTCGATGGATGGTCGCCGAGTAGCCCGTATTCGCGTGGCTGCTGCACCAGTTGATGACTCCATCAGCGACAATAACGACCATGCCTAGTCCAGCTGCCAGCAAGCAGGCCCGCGTCCTGTCCGGTATCCAACCCACTGCGGATTCATTCCACCTGGGTAATTACCTCGGCGCCATTGCCCAGTGGGTGCAGCTCCAAGATGATTTCGACGCCTTTTATTGCGTGGTTGACCTGCACGCGATCACCGTTGACTACCAGCCAGAAGAACTCCATCGACGCACGCTCATTTCCGCGGCCCAACTCCTAGCCGCTGGTCTCGAGCCGGAGCGTTGCACGTTGTTCGTCCAAAGCCAGGTGCCAGAACATGCCCAATTGGCCTGGGTGATGCAGTGCATCACGGGGTTTGGCGAAGCCAGCCGCATGACGCAGTTCAAGGACAAGTCGGCTCGCGGTGGTGCTGACCGATCATCCGTTGGCCTATTCACCTATCCCATCTTGCAAGCCGCTGACATTTTGATTTATCAAGCCGATGAAGTCCCCGTTGGGGAAGATCAACGTCAACACTTAGAACTCACGCGTGATTTGGCTCAGCGGTTTAACGCTCGTTTCGGTGAAACCTTTACCGTGCCGAAGCCTCGGATCGTTAAGGCCACTGCCAAGGTGCTCGATTTACAAGACCCGACGTCAAAGATGAGCAAGTCCGCTGAAAGTTCGGCTGGTCTAGTGGAATTGCTGGACGACCCCAAGGCCATTGCTAAGAAGATCCGCTCGGCCGTTACCGATAGTGATCGCGAGATCTCCTTTGATGAAGTCAATAAGCCGGGAGTGAGCAACCTGCTCACGATTCAGTCTGCGCTGACCGGTACTTCGATTGCTGACTTGGTCGCGCACTATGACGGAGCGGGCTACGGCGATCTCAAGGCCCAAGTCGCCGATGTTGTTGTCGAATTTGTCACGCCGTTCCAAGAACGGGTCAACCACTGGCTCTCGCATCCAGCCGAACTCCACGAGGTGTTGCAAGCAGGTGCCACACGTGCTCGCGAGGTAGCAGCACCGACGCTAGCGATGGTCTATGACCGACTGGGATTTGTTACGGCCTAACGGCCTGAACCACCCTCAGTGCGTTGCCGAGAGTTGGTGCCGCCACTGAAGTAGCCAATGAGTGCAAGGAATCCGGCGAAAGCAATCCCAAACACCAGAACGAACAGTTGTGCGGGTGAGGTGCGTCGAGACTGACTAGCCGCTGATGGGGTTTGTGGATTTGAATCGGTGGCCCTTGATGCAGTAGTTGGTGTTGCCAACGGCTGCGCCGTGGGGCTAGGTGGCGGGGTGTACGTAGGGGCGGGGCCGGTCGGATCAACGAGTTGCCCAACGGGCGTGGAGATCCGCGCTGCGTTGACAAAACCCCAGTCCAAGAGCAACTTGGCATCAACTTTGGTGGGTTCTTGGTTAGCCATCATCGTGATCAGGATGCGCCGGCCATTACGTTCAGCCGCTCCGATGAATGTGCGCTGCGCCTTCGTGGTGTAGCCGGTCTTAATGCCGATCATGCCTTTGTAACCGGCGGCCATCAGCCGATTCTCGGTATAAATCTGATAGCTTGAGCGATTGACCTTGGGGTTTTTAGGCTCTTTGTCAGGGAAGCGCGCTCGCACAGTGCGGGCATAGCGCGCAAAGTCAGGATTCTTTAGACCTTCGCGACCAAAGAGCGCTAAGTCGTAGGCCGAAGACAGCTGCCCTTTAGCATCAAGGCCACTGGGATTTTTGGCAGTGGTGTCAAAAGCTTGCAAACGCTGTGCCTCTTCATTCATCAGTCGCACAGTGTCTTTGATGCTGCCGCGCGAGCGAGCAATCGCATTGGCAGCGTCGTTTGCGCTCGGTAGGAAGAGTGCATAAAAGAGGTTGTCCAAGGTGTAGTGACTGCCCGGAAAGAGCCCCACTCTGGAACCTTCAACAAAGGTGTCTGCGGGGATGACTTGGTACTTCTCGTCAACACGGACGCGCGGAAGTATGGTCAAAGCGGTCAGGGTCTTCAGGGTGCTGGCCGGGGGTCGCCTCTTGTGGGCATTTCGTGCCGCCAAGATTGCTCCGGAATTGGCATCAGCAACAACGAACGACTCCATGGTGACCTTGGGCAACGCGGTGACGCCATTGCCGCCTCCAACGAAGGTGCCACTGCGACCTAGGGCCGCACCGCCAATCGTGCTCGGGGTGGGTGGTTGCGTAGATGGTGGTGCAGCGAAGCTGGGGACGGCGAGAGGTGCCATGCAAGCGAAAACGGTGAGGCTAGCGACCACAAAGGCGCGCCGAAACTGGTTAGAACCGCTCACCCTGTCAGCGTAGGTGACCCGTAGGGCTGTGGCCGGCTAGACGCGAATACGCTGAAGGCATGGATTTGCCAGTATCCGCGCCCGCGCTGAACACTGACCTGGACGCTCCCGCCCTCGCGGATTGGCGAGCCCTGGTCAACAAGGTTTTAGACCGTTCCGGGTCCCTGGATAGTGCTGGACTAGACCGCGCCTTCGCGCGACGATTGACGACCACCACGGCCGATGGCGTGACTTTGTCACCGTTGTACACGCACGCTGACGAAGCGCCGGAACGAGCTACCCCAGGGTCAGCACCCTTTACCCGAGGTTCCACCGCAGCTGGTTCGGTTATTGCAGGTTGGGATGTTCGTGCCCTCCATGCAGATGCAGATGCGAACGCGACGCAGGCTGCTGTCCTGGCTGACCTCGAAGGTGGAGCGACATCACTGTGGCTCAAGCTCGGCTCAGATGCGATCGCCATTTCCGACCTTCCTACGATTCTTGAGCCAGTCTTGCTCGACCTTGCGGCCGTGGTTTTAGACGCGGGCGATGACGCGATTGCGGCTGCGCACGCGCTGGAGGACATCTGGTCCGCACGGGGACTCGAGCCTCACCAGGTCAGTGGAAACTTCGGGTTCGACCCTCTGGGCCAAGCCGCACGCAACGGCACCAGTCCTGATCTGATTCCTACCGTTGGATTTGCTGTCGCAAGCGCCGAGCGATTTGCTCACATGCGTTCGTTTGTTGCCGACGGTTTGGTCTTGCACGAGGCCGGCGCGACGGATGCACAGGAATTAGCCGGCGTCATTGCGATGGGGACCGAGTACGTGCGTGCCCTTGTTGATGCAGGACTGAGTGTCGATTTGGCCTTCACCCAGGTGGAGTTTCGTCTGAGTGCGACCGCAGACCAGTTCGCCACGATTGCCAAATTGCGGGCCGCACGACAATTGTGGTCGCGCGTTGCTGAGGTCTCTGGCGTGCAACAAGATGCGGTAGCCGGTGCCGGTGCCATGCGCCAACACGTGGTGACGTCCTGGTCGATGTTGAGCCGTCGCGATCCTTGGGTCAACTTGTTGCGCGGCACGGTGGCCGCATTTGGTGCGGGCGTGGGTGGAGCACAAAGCGTGACCGTTCTGCCCTTCGATGCAGCCCTAGGTTTGCCTGATTCGATGTCCCGCCGCCTGGCCCGCAATACCAGTGCACTGCTCATAGAGGAATCGCATGTGGGCCGGGTCATTGATCCGGCTGGCGGTTCATGGTTTGTCGAGAACCTGACGCAGGAAGTGGCTGAAGCGGCTTGGGGCTTGTTTACCGCTATGGAAGGTCGTGGTGGTTTTACCGCGGACTTGGCCTCGGGAGACCTGGCATCGTCGTTGGCGCAATCAGCGCGTGAACGAGCCGTGCGCATTGCTCATCGCCGTGATCCTTTGACCGGTGTGAGTGAGTTCCCCGATGTCCACGAAACTCCGCTCGTGCGTAAGGCTGTCTCCGCACCCGAACCGCGCGGATTTCCTCGCGTGCGTTACGCCGAAGGATTTGAAAGGCTGCGGGATCGCTCGGATGCTGCACCTGAACATCCCCGCGTGGTCCTGGTTGCCATCGGTGACGTGTCGGACTACACCGCTCGCACAACCTTCGCCAAGAACTTCTACGAAGCCGGCGGAATTCGCGCCGAGACGATTGCCTTTGCGGACAGTGCCCGCGCTGAGATCACCGCGACTGGCCTGGCCTGCATTTGCTCCAGCGATGCGGTTTACGCCGACCAGGCTGTTGCCGTTGCGCAGACGTTGACCGAATGGGGCATCAAGCAGGTTCACTTGGCTGGCCCCGGTGTCGATCTGAAAGATGCCTTGACGCAAGCCGGCGTGAGCGTTTTCGTTTCCCTTGGTGTGGATGTCATCGATGTCCTGACCACGGCCTTGAATGAATGCGGAGTGGCCCAGTGAGCGCACAGTCAATTCCGAATTTCGCGGATGTTTCACTGCGCGCGGGCGCCGATAGCGTGGATCCCGATCGCTGGCGCATCGACGTAGCGCAAGAAACCGGTCAGCCCGTCGAGGAACTCACCTGGTCAACGCCAGAAGGCATTGATGTGCGCCCGTTGTATGGCGCAACCGATCGCGAAGGCTTGGGGTTCGTTGACTCCCTGCCCGGCATCGCTCCTTTTGTGCGTGGCCCGTACCCCACGATGTATGTCAATCAGCCATGGACCATTCGCCAATATGCAGGATTTTCTACCGCTGAAGCCTCGAATGCGTTTTACCAACGCAATCTTTTGGCCGGTCAAAAGGGACTCAGCGTCGCCTTTGACCTGGCTACCCACCGCGGCTACGACTCGGACCATCCGCGCGTTGCTGGTGATGTGGGCATGGCCGGTGTTGCTATCGATTCGATCCTCGATATGCGTCAACTCTTCGACGGCATTCCGCTGGACAAGATGTCCGTGTCCATGACGATGAACGGCGCAGTGTTGCCGATCTTGGCACTGTTCGTTGTTGCCGGTGAAGAACAAGGAGTCGCGCCGGAAGACCTTGCGGGCACGATTCAAAATGACATTCTCAAAGAGTTCATGGTTCGCAACACCTACATCTATCCGCCAGCCTCGTCTATGCGGATCATTTCCGATATTTTCTCGTACACCTCGAAGAAGATGCCGAAATTTAACTCCATCTCGATCAGCGGTTATCACTTGCAGGAAGCTGGCGCTACTGCTGACCTGGAATTGGCCTACACCTTGGCCGATGGAGTCGAATACGTTCGCGCAGGCATTGCTGCCGGTCTTGATGTTGATGCATTCGCGCCACGGTTGTCCTTCTTCTGGGGCATTGGGATGAACTTCTTCATGGAAGTTGCCAAGATGCGCGCGGCGCGACTGGTGTGGACTCGCTTGATGGAGCAGTTCGAACCACACAACACCAAGTCGTTGTCTTTGCGAGCGCACTGCCAGACCTCGGGCTGGTCCCTCACTGCTCAGGATGTCTATAACAACGTTGGTCGCACCTGTATTGAAGCCATGGCTGCCACCCAGGGCCACACTCAGTCGCTGCACACCAATGCTCTCGATGAAGCACTCGCTTTGCCGACGGACTTTAGTGCTCGCATTGCACGTAATACGCAGTTGTTCTTGCAACAAGAATCTGGAACGACGCGCGTCATCGATCCGTGGGGTGGCTCGTACTACGTCGAACGCTTGACTGCCGATCTGGCCCAGCGAGCCTGGGATCACATCCAGGAAGTCGAAGCGGCTGGCGGAATGACCAAGGCCATTGAAGCCGGTATTCCTAAGTTGCGGGTTGAAGAAGCAGCAGCTCGGACCCAAGCGCGCATTGACTCTGGTCGTCAGCCCGTCATCGGGGTGAATAAGTACCGGTTGCTTGAGCCCGAGAACATTGATGTGTTGAAGGTCGAAAATGCTGACGTGCGAGCCCAGCAAATCGCGAAATTGGCCAAGCTCCGCAGTGAACGCGATGAGGCTGCTTGCCAGGCCGCGTTGGCTCGACTGACCGCTGCGGCCGCGCAAGAAAGTACCGATTTTGAGCACAACTTGCTGGCGGTATCTATCGATGCAGCCCGAGCTGGCGCCACGGTGGGCGAAATGAGCGACGCGCTCGAGGCCGTTTTTGGTCGTCACACTGCTTCCATCCGTACGATCTCAGGTGTGTACAGCAATGAAGTGGGTAAGTCCGATCTCGTGACTGCTCTGCGCGAGCGCACGGATGCTTTTGCACAGGCGCAAGGACGACGCCCGCGCATCTTGGTGGCCAAGATGGGCCAAGACGGTCACGACCGCGGCCAAAAGGTCATTGCCACAGCCTTTGCCGACCTCGGTTTCGATGTTGATGTCGGCCCGTTGTTCCAAACACCGGCTGAAGTTGCTGCGCAGGCTGCTGAGTCTGACGTCCACGTCGTGGGTGTCTCCTCGCTCGCCGCTGGTCACCTGACGCTGGTTCCCGAGCTGAAGGCAGAACTTGCCAAGGTCGGACGTGGCGACATCTTGATCGTGGTCGGTGGCGTCATTCCGCCACAAGACTTTGATGAGTTGTATGCCGCGGGTGCTGTGGCGATCTATCCGCCAGGAACGGTGATCGCTGAAGCCGCTGGTGATTTACTCAACGAACTCGATCGCAGTCTTGAGGCCACTTCCTCGTGACAGCGGATGCTCCCTTGACCCTCGACGACTATGTCGCCGGGATTCGAAGGTGCGACCGTACAGTGATCGGCAAGGCATTAACCCTTGTCGAGAGCACCCGCCTGGACCATCGCGAGTTAGCCCAACAATTGGTAGCAGCTTTGTTGCCGTTTACGGGCAAGGCCCAACGCATTGGCATCACCGGTGTTCCCGGAGCGGGTAAGTCCACGCTGATTGACACCCTGGGTTCCCATTTGACCGGTGCCGGCCATCAGGTCGCTGTGCTGGCCGTCGACCCGTCATCGACACGCAGCGGTGGATCGATTCTTGGCGACAAGACACGGATGGAGAAACTTTCCATCGACCCACAGGCCTTTATTCGTCCCTCACCCACCTCGGGAACCTTGGGTGGAGTCACGCGAGCCACCCGTGAAGCCATGGCTGTTGTCGAAGCGGCTGGGTTTGATGTGGTGTTAGTGGAAACCGTGGGAGTAGGTCAATCCGAAACTGCTGTAGCCAACATGGTGGATTGTTTTGTTGTCTTGATGCTCGCCCGGACCGGGGATCAGTTGCAAGGAATCAAGAAGGGTGTTCTCGAACTCGCGGATGTCATCGCGGTCAATAAGGCCGATGGTGAAAACGCGACGGAAGCCTCACGCGCGGCCCGAGAACTGTCCGATGCGATGCACCTGATTCAGCCTCCCGATGCGATTTGGCAACCGTTGGCTTTGACCTGCAGTGGTTTGACCGGTGATGGTGTGGAGCAGCTATGGGCTGAGGTGCAACGCCACCATGGCGTCATGGAAGAAGCCGGTGAGATCCAGGCTCGTCGCGCCCGGCAGCAAGTCGACTGGATGTGGTCGATGGTTAATGAGCAGTTATTGAGTCGTTTGCAATCCTCAGAAGCGGTGCGACAGATCGCTGATCGAGTGCAAGATGATGTGCGAACAGCTAAGACGACGGCTAGCTTGGCCGCTGCGGAAATTCTTAAAGCGTTCGATAGTCAGTAGCGCGACTACCTACGCGCTAGGCGAAAGCGTCCTACTTGCGAAACGGGTCGCTGGGTGGTGGCGCCGTCAAGTCCGCACGCGGACACGTAGCCAAGGTGATCTCAGCGCTGGCGAGGGCCTCATCGCAAATGCCATCAACAGTCCATCCGCTGGTGATGCCGTATTCGGTAGCGGTGACTTTATAAATCGTGATCTGTCGTCGTGCGGGGGTGTCGTACATGACCGCGATGGAGCCGATGAGTTCTGCCGAACCACGAGTGCCGTCTGCCCCATCCCAGGGACGGTCGTAGCGTTGCCACAGTGAGGTCGTCGCATTCCAGACGCCACCAAAGGCCACATCCTGTCGTTCAAGTTCCTTGACGACGATAAGAGCCAAACGCTCATCCAAGACCGCGGCCGGTCGGATGATCCGGGTGTCATCGGATATCACGTGTGTCTCCATTCCTGATACATCGGCAGATCGGGTGTAAACCTAAATCTTAGGTGCCTAGAGACTGACAGGGGCGATTTCGCAGGGCGAGGACGTAGTCAGCCGGTGCACCAGCGGCCTCAGCGGCGTCGGCCATGATCCCCAGGTAGCGCGCGGAGGGAAGTCCTCCCTCGTAGGCATCCAGTACGTACAGCCACGCCAGGAGCTCACCATTGATGCCCTGTACCCGAACCCGAATCTTGCGGTACAGGCCGGTCTCGGCCCCCTCCCAGTGGTCGAGAGCCTGCTCATCGGCCTTGGGGACGTCGTAGAGCATCACGAAGACGTGATCGTCGGGGTCTTCGACCACGGTGGCCAGGGCGCCCTCCCAGCCCAAATCCTCGCCGCCAAAGGTCAAACGCCAGCCCTGCAACCACCCAGATCCTGCGGGTGGGGAGTGGGGCGCGCGTTGGTGCATCTGTTGGGGATCCAGATTGGATCCATACGCTGCATAGAGGGTCACGTGGGAACGATAGTAGGCACAGGGGAGAATGTGCGCTTGTGACATCAGTTGTGATCATCGGTGGCGGCCCAGGTGGGTACGAAGCCGCCTTGGTGGCGGCCCAATTAGGCGCCCAGGTGACCCTGATTGACGCCTCGGGGATCGGCGGGTCGGCTGTTTTGACCGACTGCGTGCCCAGCAAGGCACTGATCGCCACCGCTGAGGTGGTCACCATGGCTTCTGAGTCCGGTGACTTGGGGGTGCGGATCCATGGCCAAGCACCCGCGCCAGGCGTGGTCCATATCGACATGGCGTTGGTCAATGGGCGGGTAAAAAAGCTCGCAGCCGCGCAGTCGCAGGACATCGAGCAGTCGCTGCGCACCGCAGGAGTGACCCTGATTCATGGTCGCGCGCGATTGGTTGCGCGAAATCGCGTCAGCATCAATGGTGACGAGATCGACACCGACGTGATCTTGTTAGCAACCGGTGCGCGTCCGCGAGTGGTGTCCGGAGCCGAACCCGATGGCGAACGCATTCTTACGTGGGAACAAATTTATGATCTGCCCGAACTCCCTGCCAAACTGATTGTCGTTGGATCAGGTGTGACTGGTGCCGAATTGGCATCCGCCTACAACGCGCTGGGTAGCGAAGTGGTCTTGGTGTCGTCGCGCGATCGAGTTTTGCCCGGTGAAGATGCGGATGCTGCTTCGGTGATTGAAGACGTATTTCGCCGTCGTGGCATGCAGGTGTTAAGTAACGCGCGCGCCGAGTCAGTGACGCGTACCGACCATGGTGTTCG
>CAEZVF010000007.1_pt1 | contig 12090 bp, 8 predicted proteins | sample 7264671 | NCBI WGS metagenome assembly CAEZVF01 (sample SAMEA6813849, study PRJEB35770) | uncultured Actinomycetes bacterium | biome: Freshwater; feature: Freshwater reservoir; material: water | place: Czech Republic | collected 2017-05-23 | depth 0.5m m
GACAATTGGGTCAGGGCCGCGCTGGGATTGACGGCTCCCAGGATTCGCAAGGAAACGCGAGTGCCCACCCGGCGATCAACAACCACCGTGGGAGCGCCAGAACTCTTCTTCGTGCGCAACGACATCACGATGCCAGCTGCGAAGTCGCCAGGCTTTGCTGAGGAAGGAACACGAACAACGAAAGGCACTTTGATAAAACCTGGTTCGACAATCGGTGATGTGGTGCGTGCCGGAATTTTGATAACTTGCGGCTTAAGGCCGATCCACTTGCCGAGCTGTTGTGGTTTGTCTGCACCGGGCAAGACATCAAATGCACCAGTGGCGGAAGTGAAGCCATCGGTGGAATACAACGACACTGATACCGGCTTGTCGGTGTAATTCACCAGCCCTACTTGATCACGCACGATCGAGCCTGGTCGACCGACAAAAATGAAACCCGGACGGCCATCCAGTCGTCCATCTTTTGTTGACGGTCCAATGCCGACAGTGCGAGTTGTGTCCGGTGAAGAGTTGGCAGTCACGACCGGAGGGGCGGCTTGAGCAGCTTGGCTCAGCGGCGCACACGTCAGCGTCGCTACGCACAGCACTCCTGCTGTGGCGAGGACCCGCCTGACGCCGTTGTTCATGCCTCTATTTGTAGGCGCAGGCGGTAGCCGTAAAGCATCCGGAAAGTGACGAATAGGTGTCTTTTGGCGGTCAATCCTGTGGGTGCCCAGGGGCCTGGATTCGGGCGGAAATGCCTGTGGGGCAGGCCCTTTCGGGCCTGCCCCACAGGGCCAATCGCTGTGACTGCCTAGATGACGGTGAACGTCAGGGTCGCCACGTGGCTACCTGAAGCGGTCGTCGTCGGGGCGTAGAGCGTGAGAGCCGCTCCCAGGGTGGCGGTACCCACCGACTCACCAGCAGCCGAGCTAGCCAAGGTGCGGCTGGACTTCAAGCCCAAACCAGCCCCAGGGGTGGCAGCGATGGCAATGGCGTTTGCTGGGGTGACATCAGCGCCCTTGGTAACAACCAGCAGGCTGTTCGACACCGTGGGAGTGGTTGGAGCCCAACCCACGTTGCCAGCCGAGATGCTGTCGCTGCCACTTTGTTGGAACTGTGACAACTGGCCTGAAGCAGTCCAACCCAAACTTCCAGCGCGCGTGTCAATCACGCGGACGGAGTCAATGTTGGCCGTTGCTTCGTAGCGGTCACCGGTGGAGCTCAATGCGCCGGACAAACTGACAGCTGCATCGCCATCAATGGAGATGTTCAGCGAACCGTTAGGAATGCTGGCCGACACCGTTTGCGTGTCAGAGTCACCATTGAAGATGACCGTGTACGACTGCAGCGAAGACTCAGAGGTCACGAAGTTAGCAGCGTTTGTCGGAACGAACACGGCCTTGAGTGAAGCGTGCGCACCCAGTGCCAAGTCCGCGGTCACAAATTGAGCAGTTCCCGAGCTCAGTGCGACTTCACCCAACTTGCTGGCGCCGTCATAGAACTCAACCTTGCCCACCGCGTTGTTCGGCGTGACGGTCGCATCGAAGGTGGCATCGGTGTTCAAGTCACCGCTGCCGCTCACGGCCAAGGTCGTGGTGGTGGTGGTGGCTGGAACCGGGTCAATGACAAAGGAAACTGGTGATGACGTCGAACCCTGGAAGGTCGTCGTCGCACCGAATGCCGCAGTCAACGACAACGTGCCAACCGGCAAGGAAACGCCGGACAAGGTGGCGGTGTTGCCACTGCCCACTGTGGCGGTACCCAACGAGGTTGCCCCGCGGAAGAACTCCACCGTGCCTGACGTGGGATCAACCGATCCGCCATCGACGGTGGCAGTCAAGTCAACCGTCGTGCCCAACGTCTGCGGGCTGGTCAAGGACGTAGCCAAAGTGGTCGTCGTCGTGGGACGAGCTTCGTACGACGCAGAGTTAATGTTGGCAAACGAGTTCGACGGAGTCGTCCACGTCATGGTCGTCGCGTACTCGTCATAGATCGTCGTGCCTAAGTTGTTCACGCACTGCACGGTGATCGTGTAGTCGCCAACCAGAGCCGTTGACGAGTTGTTGGTCGCATACACACGGAACGAGTTCGACAATGACAAGGTCATGGCCGACGCCGTGGAGAATCCGACAGCGTTGGGTGAGTAAATGATCTGACCATTGGCCGGGAAGCCGAAGCCCTGGGCGATGGCGCGAACCCTGGTTGCTGGGGAGGCACAGGGGCCTGACGTGGTGACGTTGATCAGGGTGTCAACGTTGCCGGTGGCGGGGTTCAGGCTGACGGTTCCTACAACAGTGGCCTGGGCAGGTGCCGCAAGCACAACGCTGCCGGCAGCAACGAGGGCTAGGCACAGCGCCGCAACAGCGGCACGGGGATTCTTGTTCAACACTATGATTTCTCCTTGTAGAGGGTGTGTCTCGTGATGTGTTCACACGTGGATTGCTTGCTGGCGAACCCTCGATATCTGCTCTTGAGCGATATCGACTTCTGCTTGGTTAATAGGTGCCGGGGATCATGTCCGTGATCCCCGGCACCTTTTGTATTAACTCAGCGGAGTTTGGTTCGTGGTCGAACCACAGCTCGCATTCAGACCGAATCCGTACTTGGTGATCGTGTCGGTGTTGGTGCAAACCAGGGATGAGCCGCCGACGAACACTGTGCTCCATGGAGCCACAGCGAGCTTTGAGGTCGGGATGACGTTGTAGATGTCGCGCTTCAACGTCGACGTGGTGGTCGGGTTGAGTGAGCTCTTGGCATCCATGTTGCCCAAGTCAGCAATACCGCGGAGGTCGGTTTGCACACCAGCGCCTTGTGCGACGTAGTTAGCAATCGAGAACGGTGCAATTTCGTTGGACTTGGTCAACACGCGACCGTCGTGCTCCTGGATGATTGAACCGTTCTTAACATCCTTGATACACGTGTAGGTGTTGAGAACCTGCGTCTCGGTGATACCCATCTGGGCCAACCAGTAGCTGCGCGTTCCCGAACCTGACTGCGGGATGTAGGGCTGGTATTCCGGTACTTCACAGCGGAAGATCGACTTGACGTCATTGAGCGAGAGGTCGCGAGGAATCGCGCTGTCCTTGGCGACGGCGTAAGTGAAGGCATCCACACCGAAGGGGATGTAGGTCAATCCACCGGTTGCAGTGGCAACAGCGGTCAAGGTCAGTGACGAGGAGCGCCCGAAGTCATAGCAACCTTCGATGGCGTTACCTGGCGTCAACGAGTTGATCAAGGCAGTGCGACCGGCACCCGAACCGTTGGGGCGCGTGAGGTTCTGGCAGTTGGCTGCAGCCTTCGGGCTGATCAGCGAGGTGGAGGGGATCGGGTCATACGAAGCGATTTGCTTCACGCCACCGATAGTGACGACTTCTGAAAGGCCATTAAGAACGTTGTACGTGGTGTCAGATCCCACGCCAACAAGTGCACGCTGAGTGGGAGTACCGACTGGGTCTGCCGAAGCCGTACCGGCTACTGCACCCAAAGAAATCATTGCCAGTCCGCAAGCCACAACGGCTGCTACGGGCTTATTGAAGGTGAACTTCATGTCAGTCCTTGTCGTGAGATCCATCTGAATCAGTCTTGATCCAGCTCGTTCGCACTCGTGGAAACGCTAAGCGCGAACTTCGAATGCACGCTTACCTTGACTGACCAAGGTTGAGCCCAAGGGACACGAAGTTGATCAGTTGGTGAACTTCACAATGACTTTTGGGGACGATTTCCCAGAACGAAGCTGCGGATCTAGGCCCGGCCTAGGCGAATCAGGAAGGCCCCACCCAAACCGGCCACAACGCTGAGCAGCAGGATCACCGCAGGCACAAATCGCACCTTGCCCAGCGGGTTTACGGTGGCCGCAATAAGGCTGGTGTTGGCTGTATTCACGGTGAGGGAGCCATTAGTCGATGACTCCATCAGGGTTTCGACAGGCACCGGCTCGCCGGCACCGGGCACGGACGTCGTTGGCTCGTTTACGGTTTGTTCACTTGGAGCCACACCAGGCTTGTAGTTTTTAATCTGGGCAGCCACCGCGATCGTCCTGGCACGCAACGTTGCGGACATTGGTGCATACCCAGCCGGAAGCTCGCCTGGTTCGAGCCCGAAGGTTTGACCATCAGCAGCTGCGTAGGTCAACAAGGTGGCGTAATCAGATCGGGCCAAGGCAGACAGCGCCGCGGGAACAGTGGCAGCGTAGGAAATCTGAGTCAGTGGGTACGCCTGATCATTCTTGTAGGCAGGGTCAACCACCAGTACCGACTTGTCGGCATTCAACGTTGCTCCGGTCAAGGCGGCTGACATTGAAGCAGAGGTCGGCTTAACAAACTCGCCATTGGCATTGCGGATGGCCGCGGTCACCAAGCCAAAGCGTTCCGCGGATGCGGTGTCAACCAGCGCCATCAGTGCGCGCGTTCCCGTTGGCTGGACCGCGCCCTTCTTCCAGGACGGAGGTTCGGCAGTGGGATCCCAATTCGATCGAGCCAAGCTGTCACCGCGAGCTGCGGCGCGAGCTGCTGAGCCCATGTCAGGCGCATAGGGGTGGGCATCCAACGTGCACAGCTTGGGGCGAGCATCGACGAAGGACCGGCAGAAGGGGTCGGCCTTGGGGTAGTCGTCGCGGGCTAGTCGAAGCGCCTTGTAATTGGGGTTGACCTTCATGCCCCAAGGGTCCGGGGTTCCCTTAATAAAGGCCGCGGCTTCGGAATCAGATTCCAACCACTTCCATACGGTAGAGACCGCATCTGAGCGACCAGCGGGCAGCAACAGATCGGAAAGGCTGATCGACAGTCCATCAAATTGAGGGTTGCTCTGTTTGAAATCGGGATCCTTGGTCATGTCGAGCGGATTTCCCGTGACTGAGGGAGCTTCGACATCGACTGCTCGCCGGTAAGACTGCGTCAGCAACTTCGCCACAAGGCGCGGGGTGAGTTTTAATGTGGTGATGCGCTGCCCATCACGTTGCTTGATCTCCGGGGAAGCACGATAGGGGGATTGGCTTTCAATGTTGAAGGCAATGGTCAATCCTGAAACACCAACGGGTGCGTACACCGCGGGAGTAGTACTCGGCACACTCCCCGGTTCAAGTGGCTTCGACAAATACACCAAACCTGGGTCATCGGACTTCAGCTCACGTCGGGCGGTCTCGTCGCTCACCTGTGAGTAGGAGTAAACCGCGCCCTTGCCTTCACATAATTTTGGTTGCCAGCGCAAAATCGCTTCAGCAATTTGCTCGTGACCCACCGTCTTTCGCTCTTCGCGGCCCAAGGGACACGGTTGCCCCGCTGGCTCAAACTGCAACTTCACCACGAGGCGGTTGTTCCAGTTGCTTTGACTCAGCGGAGAAGAAATCAACTGATCGCTGGTGGAGATGGTGCGCACGGACCCATCAACTTCACGGTTGCTCCGCGGAACGATGACTAACCAACACGACCGACCCTTGACGCTCGTACCGTTGTCAATGGGTTCACCGCACCCCAGACCTGGGGCATCCTTCAGGGTTTGCACATTGAAGTACTCCCGGCCAGTGCCATCAACACGTGTTTGCGAATACGGCACTTCGTTGGTGGTTGAGCCATCGTAAAACTCATTCACCGCCGAATCCGTAGTCTTGCCCGTTACCGATTGAAACGGAACATAGACATTGGACAAAGACCCAGCGGGGGGCTTTAAGTTCTCGAGCGGGTCGATCAAGTTCGCACCGTAATTGACCTGGCGCGATGCAGTTTGGGCACCGCCTCGGGAGTCGCCGGTCAAGCCGCCGTATTGGCATTGCTCACGATTTGGTCCAGCTGGATCATCACCCCAACACTGCATGATCTGTAGGTAGTTGATGGCGTACTGACCACTACCGGGTTGGGTTGGCGTGGCACCTTCCCAAGAAATCTCCACGACTTGATCAAGCAGGTTGCGGGTCTGGGCCACGGTGACCTTCAGGTCCGAAAAGTCCCCGCTGCCATCAACCGTGACTGCTGAGGTCGTGAACGCACGCACCGGTGACGCATTGACTTGCGTCAGCGGAGCCAGTGTCATCACCGCGATAGCAAGGACCGCGGATGCGCTCATGCGCGCTTTCATACGCTGATTCACTTCTTAGTCCCCGCGCTTAGTCGTCGCGCCACCAAAGGCGGGGCGATCAGTACAACGAGCAACGTAATAGCGGCGAACACCATGGCGGCTTGCTCTAATCCCCATTTATTGGAAACTGGTAGGGCAACTGCCGTGCCATTGACCGTGGAAATACCTTGACCGGAATCACCGCTGCCCGTGGTTTGACCCGTGCCGCCGGTCGTTGTTGTGGTGCCACCTGTCGTGCCGGTGGTCCCGGTACTTCCACCCGTGGTGGGTGAATTGCTCGTTGATCCCGACGATGAAACGGATGTTGACGTCTTTGACGCCCCTCCGGTGCCTGTGGCGCATTGCGTAGAGCCTTGCTTATCGCAGGATTGCGGTTGCGGCGCATTCTTTGCGAGAAGGTTCTTTCCATCGGAACTAAAAGTCGGGTTATTGCACTTCTTGATATCAATCGTCTTGGCTTCTACACCGGGAATCCGTCGTACCTGCGCCAAACCAGCTTGCACCAGGTTCAGCGGCAACGACGAATAGCCCAACACCGGAGCTTGGCGTTGCCCTTCGCACAAGAAGTAGTAGGCAAAGGCGCCCAAGGTCTTTCCCTTGTTCGCGTTAAGCGTGCCTTCAATCTTGGTCGGGATCACCATGTAGCTGTAGCTCGACATCGGATACGCCCGGCGATCACTGTTGTTGTACACACCGGTCAGGTCACTGGTCAAGTACGCGCTTGATGACGGATTGGTGTTGATTTTGACACCCTGCAAACCCACAGCCGTGTTGTTTGGCGTCGGCTCGACGTAGTAACCCGACTTATTCAACAACTTCGCTACCGGATACCCAGTGTTCAATGCGTAGCTGTATTCAACGTAGGTAATCGTTCCTACATTTTGTTCCTGCGATACGTAACCGCTCACGCCGAGCGAACCCGCCTGAGCGGTAAATCCACCACCGGAAACAATCGGATAGGTAGAAGTTCCCCCACACGGCGTGGAACGTCCCGCCTTAGCGCAGTAGGAATTCCACACCGAGGGGTATTGCTTGGCCAAATAGGACGTCATCTGTGCCGTGGTGCCCGAACCGTCGGAGCGAACCACGGGAACGATCCGGCGCGATGGCATGGACAAGCCGGGATTATCTGCCTTGATGGCCGGGTCATTCCACGACTTGATGGTGCCGGTAAAGATCTTTGCCACGGTCAACCCTGACAACCGCAAGTTCGTCACGCGCTTGCCCGAGATCGTCAGGTTGTACATCAAAGATGTGCCACCAGCAACAATCGGCATATAGGCATACTTACGCGTCGGTGGCTGGTCAATGACGCTTCCATCTTTGAGACCGTATGGAATTTCCGTGACTGCGAAGTCAACGGTGCCGTTACGGAATTGATTACGACCATCCGAAGAACCCGTGCCCTGATAGTTCACGCGAATGCCGAATTGGTCAACGTTTCGTCGCCACTGGTCAAGGGCGTTTTGACTCCAGGTCGAACCCGCACCACTGATCGGCACATACCCGGCCGCCTGGGCAGGAGATGCTGCGTTCATCCCTAAGGCCGCAAGGATTGCCGTCAAAATCACGGTCGTAGCGAGGCGAACTGTTGCCGATTTCATGTCTAACTTCCTTTGTTGATCATTCATGGCGTACCTGCATCAGTTGTCACAGCACTTGACTGGGCCATCCGCACTGCATCGTCATGTGATTGGCGTTCACGACGTTTTTGTTGACGAGTGCTCAAAGCGCCGGGTGCCTTTCCACCGATGATGCGTGCCACGGCAAAGAGCAGTAGGACAAGCAGCATCAAAAGTGCAGCAGCGCCGAAACCGCGCGCGATCATCGCTGGCTCTGGCGATTTCACAAAGTTGAACACGGCCAATGGCAACGAGATCATCGGGTTGCGTGAAGGATCTGCGTTCAACGAAGCGGTAAATCCAGCCGTGAGGAGTACCGGCGAGGTCTCGCCGATACCGCGGGCTGTTCCCAAGATGACTGCGGTGGTCAAACCGGATCGCGCCGTTGGCAAGGTCACGTGCCACACCGTGCGCCATTGACTGGTACCCATGGCGTACGAAGCTTCCTTCAAGTTCGCGGGTACCAAACGCAAGACCACATCGGAGGCACGAATGATGATGGGCAGCATCATCACGCTGATGGCTAACGAGGCAGCAATGCCGGATTTCGGCAGGCCCAAAATCAAGATGAACGTCGCATAGATAAACAAACCCGCCACGATCGACGGCAGTGCGGTCATTGCCTCGGCGATCGTGCGTACCAAGCGGCTCAGACGCCCACTGATTTCGTTCAAAAAGACTGCGCAGGAGATCCCCAGCGGAATGGTGATGAGCAAGGCCAAGGCGATCATTTCGAGGGTTCCGACAATCGCGTGCAGTACACCGCCCGAACTCAGAGGATCTAGTGGTCCGGTGCGTGACTGGTCTTGGGTAAAGAAGTTCAGATGTGACAGCGCGCTGAACCCACGAAGGATCGTGTAAGCGACAACAAACACCAGGGCCAAGAGCATGAGGAAGGCCAAACTGTGGACCACCACCGTGGCGATCTTGTCGCGGATGAGTGGTCCTTCCGCTTCAAGGCTGACAAGAGCGGAGTAGATCGCGATAAACGCGATGTAGGTCACGACAACGAAACCAATGGACCCGGAAAAGGGCAAGATTTTGGTGAACAGCAACAGGCTCAATGACAGCGCAGCAACAAGCGCGCCCACTAACGAATAGAAATCCGTGAGGCGAAACGTCGCCGTACTGCGTCGGGACTCAACCGAATTCAAGCTCGCCATGTCTACCCACTCTCCGCGCCGGAACGACTGCGCGCGACCACAGATGAGGCGATGAAGTTGACGACCAGAGTCATGAGGAATAGCGCCAACCCAGCCGCCATCAGGGCTGAGGTGCCAAAGTTGGTGGCTTCGCCATAGCGAAGGGCAATCAAAGAAGCAACGGAGCTGGTACCGCTCTCCAAAATGCGCGGCTGAATGATGAAAACCGGCGAAATGATCAGGTACACCGCGATCGTTTCACCCAGGGCACGGCCGAGGCCCAGCATGGTGCCGCCGATCATGCCGCCTTTTCCAAACGGCAACACCACAGTGCGGATCATTCCCCACTTGGTCGAACCCAGTGCATAAGCGCCTTCACGCTCTCCCGACGGTGCCTGCGAAAAAACCTCTCGCATGACCGAGCAAATAATGGGAGCCACCATCAAAGCAACGACGATGCCCGCGATGAAAGTGGATGAGGTGTACACCGTTGATGGGGACAACGGGTCCGTGGGATCGGCTCCCTCAACAGAGAGAAAGGGAATCCAACCGAAGTAAGTAGAGATCCATCGAGCAACGCCGGTTACGTTTGATTGAAGGAAGAACAATCCCCACAAGCCGTACACGATGGAGGGGACCGCAGCCATGAGGTCTACCAAGCTGACAAACGTGGATTGCAATCTGCGCGGGGCGTACTCCGAGATATAGAGCGCAACAGCAATCGCCAATGGGACCGCGATGCAAATCGCAACCACGGCAATCAGGATCGTTCCCACGATGATGGCCGCTACTCCGAACTTTCCGGAGTCGGGCTCCCATGCTTGCTCGGTCACAAACGACCAACCGGCCACATTCAGCGCCTTGCCGGCTCGGTAAGCCAGGAAAACTCCGATCAAAGACATGACCGTGAGCACCGCAATACCGCTCGTGCGAATGATGCCCCGGAAAATCAGGTCCGGTCGGTCAACCTTGGTCGTAATTTCTCGCGCTTGATCAGCGACAAGGGCATTGTCTACGTCGTTTTCGACAACTGTTGTGGTCACAGCGCATCAGCCAATGGCTCAAAGGTTCCCGGGATCGCGTGGTCGCGTCGTTGCCGCACCATGTGAGCCGGATCGTCAACAACGACAGCAACGGGCACAGCATTGAGAAACTGCGTCAAGCTGTAGTGGCATTCGCGCAGTCGTTCATAACCTCGCGAACTGCGTGCAACAGGGACTTCATCCAGCAACAAAGACCAGGTCCACTCCACGCCAACTTGCGCATGCGAGATAACCGGTTCCATGCGCTCTACCTGTGCTTTGAAGTTCATAAAATCCGCGACACTGTCAGCGTGCTCGTGATGGAGAATTTGACAACGACCGACATCGCGATTGTTTGCGGTGAGCACTCGCCACATCACCCACGACGAACTGTCATCATCTGCTGAATCAGCAAAGGTCAGGCCCTGTGGCGCCGAGCCATCACCGCCGAGAAAGACAACGCGTGGATCAGACATGCACACCTCCTTGGGCTGGTAATGCCCTAAAGGTGTCGGGCTAGGCGTACGACAAGGCAACGAGAAGGTGAACAGGCGGAGAAAATCCGGTGAGTTATCGGGGCGCCTAGGGATGACCGAATCCGGTCAATCTGTGGCTAGGGTTGAGGGGTGTCCGCGAACTCCACCCCCTCCGAGCTGACGGTTCGCCCCCTCACCTCAGACCAGCACCTGGCCTGGATCCAGTCCCAGGACGGCTCGGGCTCGATTTCCTTCCTCCAAACCCCCGCCTGGGGGCAGGTCAAGGCTGACTGGCGCCATGAATCCTTGGGCTGGTTCGACGGTGAACAGTTAGTCAGCGCGGCCTTAGTTCTGTACCGGCCCATCCCGCGACTGAAGTGGTCCTTGGCCTATCTCCCCGAAGGACCGACTTTCCCCACTCTGACCCCCGGACCGGCAGCGCACTGGGTGAACCCTTTGACTGCTTACCTCAAGGGCAAGAAAGTCTTCACCATCAAAATGGGTCCACCCGTGATTGTTCGTCAATGGTCTGCCAACGCAATCAAAGACGCGATTGCCAATTCCAGTGCGAAATTGCAGGACGTCGTTCCCGACATGTCAAACGACCAGGCCACTGAACTGGTCGCACAGTTGCGTGCCTTGGGCTGGCATCAAGAAGTGGCCGAAGGCGATGGCTTTGGCGATGTTCAACCTCGTTTTGTTTTTCAACTTGATTTGCGCGACAAGAGCGTTGACGATCTGTTCAACGGTATGAACCAAGAGTGGCGTCGCAACATTCGTAAGGCTGAGAAATCTGGCGTCGAGGTGATTGAGGGAACCTTCGACGACCTCGCTAACTTCCATACCGTGTATGTCGAAACGGCTCAACGCGACAGGTTTACGCCTCGCCCCCTGCGCTATTTCGAACGCATGTGGAAAGCGATGGAAGCCGAAGATCCCGCACGCCTGCGGCTCTTCTTAGCCAAAAAAGATGGGGACGTTTTGGCCGCGACCACGTTGGTCACGGTGGGCGGGCACGCGTGGTATTCCTACGGTGCGTCCACCACAGCCGGCCGCGATTTCCGCCCCAGTAACGCCGTTCAGTGGGCCATGATCCAGGCCGCACACGCCACCAACTGCCACACCTACGACCTTCGGGGTATCGGTGACAGCCTTGACCCCAACCACCACCTTTTCGGACTCATTCGCTTTAAGTTGGGCACGGGTGGCCAGGTCAGCGAATACATCGGTGAGTTTGATCTGCCCGTTCAACCCATCTTGCACCGTGCCATCAAGCTGTACTTAGCCCGCCGATAACACTTTTCGCGAGAGGATGAGCGCGTGAGTTTTTCGCTTCGCGTCGATGGCCAGCAGTGGCGTGATCATCTCGCGCGCACCATTGCCCAAGACGCCAGCATCGTTCCCGTCATCAAGGGCAACGGTTACGGATTCGGTAACGCGCAGCTAGCGCGCGAAGCCTCAGCCTTACCGGTCAGCACCATCGCCGTTGGCACCCACAGCGAAGTGCAGGGCGTACGCGAACACTTTGCTCGCGAGGTCTTGGTTTTATCGCCCTGGCACCCCACGTTGTCACCTGCGGAGCGCAACGCCTCCGACTCCACGATTCGTACCGTGGCACACCCCGAGGCCGTTGTGGCTCTTGCCAAAGATCAGCCCGGAGTTCCAGTCGTCGTCGAGGTGCTCACGTCATTGCGACGCCATGGAGTGCAGCCAACCGATCTTGAGTCCCTCATCCGACCACTCGATGAGCTCGACGTACGCGGTTTTGCCCTGCACC
>CAEZVF010000009.1_pt1 | contig 11951 bp, 11 predicted proteins | sample 7264671 | NCBI WGS metagenome assembly CAEZVF01 (sample SAMEA6813849, study PRJEB35770) | uncultured Actinomycetes bacterium | biome: Freshwater; feature: Freshwater reservoir; material: water | place: Czech Republic | collected 2017-05-23 | depth 0.5m m
GTTGACATGGCCTGCTGAACTGCCGCCGCGTATTGCGGATCGGAAAAGGCAACCACGCATGCTGCGGGCTGGCGCTGCATGATTTCGCGGGCCAAGTTCGGGCCACTCAAAACGCCAATGCGGTTGGGGTCAATTCCCGTGACCTCATGGACAACCTCTGTCATGCGCAAGGACGTTCCTAGTTCCAAGCCCTTGATCAAACTCAAAACAATCGCGGTGGGCGGGATGTGTTCGCGCCATTCCACAAGACGACTGCGCAAGACTTGGGCCGGAATAGCCAAGACGACGATGTCAGCGCCACGCAGAACTGTCGCGACATTGGTCGACGCCCACACGGACGTTGGCAGCTTCAAACCAGGATGAAATGCGGGGTTGACGTGCTCGTTGGTTATGGATTCGACGATGAACTCATCGCGTCCCCAAATCACCACATCGTTGCCTGCATCGGCTGCGATCTGGGCAAAAGCTGTACCCCAAGAGCCGGCGCCAAGAACGGCTAAACGTGCCATGCGCTACCTCCCAGGAATCTCGATCGTTGAAGGTATGACCGTACCGCCTCACGCCCACGAACCGGCCGGACAGGGCTGACGCGCCACAGATCCGCCAGTGGCAAGATCACCCCATGGCCTCGTGGTGTGCAGTAGTGCCGGTGAAGAGACTTGATCGGGCAAAATCACGTCTCCATCTGAGTGAAACTGGACTCTCGGATTCGCGTCGCCCTGACCTCGCCTTGGCTTTTGCTTGCGACACGGTCAGCGCCGCATTGGCAAGTTGCGATCACGTAGTCGTGATCACTGACGACACTCGTGCAGGTCAGGTGCTGACCGACTTGGGTGCCGTGGTCATTGCTGACGTACCGGATGCTGGAATCAATCCAGCGCTCGCGCACGGTTTTGCTTTTGTGCAATCACACTGGCCAGGTAGTGGAACCGCAGCCATCTCGGCCGATCTGGCTTGCCTACAAGCCGATGATCTCCGACATGCGTGTGCCGCTGCTGATGCCTTCGCCGCGCCTTGTTTTGTCAGCGATAGTGCGGGGACTGGCACCACCGCTTTTTTTAGTCCAGCCGGCACCGCGTTTGAGCCGGCCTTCGGTCACCGGTCTCGATCGCAGCACCGGGCCGCAGGGATTCAGGAACTAGCCGGACCCCGCTTGACCACCCTGCATCGCGACATCGACACCGCTGCCGACCTGTGGGATGCCCAGCGCATCGGCCTTGGCCGGCATTCGCTCGCGGTTATTTCCCCTTCCACACAGCAGTGAGGGGCTGAGCCAAGTGGCCCAACCCCTCACCGGAAAAAGCGGTAAAACTACTTCTTCTTTGCGGTCTTCTTGGCAGCAGCCTTCTTCGGAGCGGCCTTCTTGGCAGCGGCCTTCTTCGGAGCGGCCTTAGTAGCAGCGGCCTTCTTCGGTGCAGCAAGCTTCTTTTCACCACTGACGATCTTCTTGAAGTCAGCGCCGGCCTTGAACACAGGAACAGTGGTCTTCTTCACCTGGACGATGGCACCGGTCTGCGGGTTGCGTGCGGTGCGGGCCGCACGGGCGCGGGCCTCAAACTTGCCAAAGCCGGTGATGACGACGGGGTCACCCTTGGCCAAACTACGGTGGACGATGTCAATGAATGCTTCGAGCGCATCGCCGGCAGCAGACTTGCTGGTTCCGGTCTTTGATGCGAGCTCCTCGATCAGCTCAGCCTTGTTCACGTTTTCCCCTTACAAAGGTTTTTTCGGGTGGATTCCCGTTCGCACAACCTAAGGGCAATCCCGCATTTCCTCAACAGCGACTCGCCGCAAACCCTTATTCCATAAAGGGAATCTCATCACCTTTCCCAGGTGCCCTACTGCGGCTTTCGAGCGGTCGCCACGATGCGCACATACTCCACGTCGTAATTGGCCGGACCTGCACTCGCCTCTACAGATTCGATCACCGCGTCACCAGCAGCCTGAATGAATTCATCGTGACGAGCATCATCAATATCTGGCATGTAGGCGAACAACACTTGGCTGGTGAGTAAACCTCGCAATGCAGCGGCATCTTTCATTGGCCTGGCTTGCGTCACCAGTTGTACGTCAACGTCAACAAAACCAGCATCAGCAAGTAGCCCAGAATAGGTCGCCACATCGGGGAAAAACCACCGTGGTGGTCCCCCACCAAACTCCAGAGCCAATGGATCCAGTGTCTTTCGCAATCCATCAACTTGGCCGCGACCACCAAACTCCACGCACCACTGCCCGCCTGGCTCTAACAGGTCATGCGCTGCCTGCAACACCGACGGATGGTCGACTTCGGGGACCCAATGCAAGCAAGCGGTCGACACCATCGCTGCGAACGGTCCTAGGGCAGCCAAGGTCCCCAGGTCCTGGGCCGGCGTGACCTGAAAACTCAGCCGGGAATGGCCCTCATGGTTGGCCTGAGCGGTCGCCACCATGGATGCATCGGCATCCACCCCAAGAACACTCCCCGCGGGAACGCGGTCGACCAGGCCGGCGGTGAAGTTGCCGACGCCACAGCCGATATCAAGAATGCGACCATGGGGCGCCAGCGGTTCAAGCCGCTCTAGGAGCACATGGTCAAAAGCTCGATGATGAGCCGTGTGATCGGCGTAGTGCTCGCCGTTCCATTCCACCTAGCGAGTCGGTGTCGTCGGAAGCCAGGAGGGACGCTTGGCTTCAAAAGCCGTGATGTCTGCTTCGTGACGCAGCGTGATGCCGATGTCATCGAGGCCTTCCATCAAGCGCCAGCGAACGTAGTCGTCAACCTCAAAGGCGGCGGTGCGATCCAGCCAACGCACTTCACGCTTTTCCAAGTCCACGACAACACTCAATGTGGGATCGGCATCTATCGCGGCCCACAAGGCTTCGACATCGGCCTGATCAATGACGGCCGTCAACAATCCCACCTTGCCAGAGTTGCCGCGGAAGATGTCAGCAAATCTCGACGACAAGACGACCTTGAATCCATAGTCCTGCAAAGCCCACACCGCGTGCTCGCGCGATGAGCCGGTGCCAAAGTCAGGTCCAGCCACCAGGATCGGTGAACCGGCATATTGCGGCTGATTCAGGACAAAATCAGGATCCGTACGCCAGCCCGCAAACAAGGCATCTTCATACCCATGGCGAGAAATACGCTTGAGGTATTCGCCCGGGATGATCTGATCAGTATCGACATTGCTCATACGCAACGGAGTCGCGATTCCAGTGAGCACCGTGAATTTTTCCATGGTCAACTCCTTTAGACAGTCGGCAAGTCGGCGGGTGCGGAAAGGTGGCCAGTGATCGCCGTAGCGGCCGCAACGGCTGGTGAGACCAAGTGCGTGCGGGCACCCGGACCTTGACGGCCTTCGAAGTTGCGGTTCGACGTTGACGCACTGCGCAAACCAGAATCTAAGAAGTCTGGGTTCATCCCCATGCACATGGAGCATCCGGCATGACGCCACTGCGCACCAGCTTCAGTGAAGATTTTGTCCAGGCCTTCGGCTTCGGCTTCAAGGCGCACGCGAACGGAACCTGGAACCACCAACATCTTCACCGAGTCAGCGACCTTGCGACCCTTGAGCACTTCAGCAACGGCACGAAGGTCTTCGATCCGACCGTTAGTGCACGAGCCGATGAACACTGCATCGACTTCAATGTCGCGCAATGGTGTGCCCGGTGTGAGGTCCATGTATTCCAACGCACGCTCAGCAGCTGCGCGGTCCGATGGATCAGTGAAGTCGTCCACGCTGGGAACGTTGGCTGACAGCGGCAGACCTTGACCAGGGTTAGTTCCCCAGGTCACAAACGGTGACAACGTCGAAGCGTCAATCACGACAGCCTTGTCGAACACGGCGTCATCGTCAGTGCGCAGGCTCTTCCAGTACTCAACGGCCTCGTCCCACTGCTCACCCTTGGGTGCGTGCGGGCGGCCTTGCAAATAGTCAAAGGTGGTTTGGTCGGGGGCGATCATGCCTGCGCGCGCGCCGGCTTCAATCGACATGTTGCACACGGTCATGCGTGCTTCCATCGACAACGCCTCAATGGCTGCGCCGCGGTATTCAAGAACGTGACCTTGACCGCCACCGGTACCGATGGTGGCGATGATGTTCAAAATCAAGTCTTTTGCCGTCACGCCCGGTGGCAAGGCACCTTCAACCGTGATGGACATGGTCTTAAACGGCTTGAGCGGCAATGTTTGTGTGGCCAATACGTGCTCAACCTCGCTGGTACCAATACCAAAGGCCAGCGCGCCAAAAGCTCCGTGCGTAGCGGTGTGGGAGTCGCCACACACCACCGTCATGCCGGGCTGAGTCAGTCCCAGTTGTGGGCCCACCACATGCACGATCCCCTGCTCAACATTTCCCAGCGGGAAGATGGGGACATCAAATGCCTCGGTGTTGGTCCGCAAAGCCTGGACCTGCGCGTTACTGATCGGGTCAGCGATGGGCTGATCAATGTTCTGAGTCGGAACATTGTGGTCTTCGGTCGCGATCGTCAAATCCTTGCGTCGCACATCGCGACCAGCTTCTCGCAAGCCGTCAAAGGCTTGGGGACTGGTGACTTCGTGGGTCAGGTGCAGGTCGATATAAATCAGGTCAGGTTCGCCTTCGACCCGACGCACGACGTGCGCATCCCAGACCTTCTCGGCCAATGTTTGCCCCATGAGGACCTCCAGTCGTACTTGCATCTCACGATTTGAGACGGCAGTATCACGCTATGGACAACTCTAGCGGAGTCGGTGTCATCGACAAGGCAGCCCTTGTGCTGGCTGCTTTGGAGGCGGGACCGCAATCCTTAGCCGGCTTAGTCGAGACCACCGGACTGCCTCGACCGACTGCACACCGACTGGCCATGGCCCTTGAGCATCACCGACTGGTCGCGCGCGACCTCCAAGGTCGCTTCATTCTGGGACCGCGCTGCGTGGAGTTATCGGCGGCTACTGGACAAGACCGATTGATCGCTGCCTCGACTCCGGTGTTGACGCGGCTTCGCGATTCGACCGGGGAAAGCACCCAGCTGTACCGCCGACAAGGAACTCAACGCATGTGTGTGGCAGCAGCCGATCGACCTAGCGGCCTACGCGATTCAGTGCCCGTCGGTGCAGTGCTGACCATGCACGCCGGATCAGCAGCTCAGGTCTTGTTGGCTTGGGAAGATGCCGAACGACTGTTGACCGACCTAGCCGGTGCTCGTTTTGATGCACGAGTACTGGCCAGTGTGCGGCGTAGGGGCTGGGCGCAATCAGTGGGTGAACGCGAACCCGGCGTGGGCTCTGTTTCTGCTCCTGTGCGAGGACCCAGTGGACGAGTCATCGGGGCGATCAGTGTGTCCGGTCCACTTGAGAGATTGTCCAAATCCCCCGGGCGACTGCATGGCAACGCGGTAGTTCAGGCAGCACGAGCCATCACTGAGGCGATTGCCTCCGGTAGCGATTAACCGCTCCAACAAAAAAGCGATCCACGAGGGATCGCTTCCTTGGTAGCCCCGACGGGATTCGAACCCGCGCTACCGCCTTGAGAGGGCGGCGTGCTAGGCCGCTACACAACGGGGCCAAGGCATGCATCTGTACAGCGGACACATGTGAGAGGTGGAAACGGTACCGATTCACCAGACCATTTCACCGCTGGGGTACCAGGACTCGAACCTAGACTAACTGGACCAGAACCAGTTGGGCTGCCAATTACCCCATACCCCATGGGTTCGCCAACGACCAGCGAAGCCCACAGTCTACAAGCCCTCAGGTCGGCTGCTCGCACCCCCGCTAACTTGTAAAAGACCCTGCCTCATCCAGCGCTTTCGCATCGCCTCAGCTACTACGACGAAGATCGTCATCTGCACTAGGTCAATCAACACGAGGGACCAGGGGGCATCTGGCGAGGTCAACTGCTCGGAGAAGTCCGAGTACGCCGCCGCCGCTAAAAGTGCCACGAAATTGTTGACCGTGTGCAGCGCGATCGAGATCTCTAGGCCACCGGTGCGCATAACCAGGAAGCCGGCAACCAGGCCAAAAGCGAAACGATCCAAGAACAGTGGTGCACTTTGCCCACCATGAGCCAGCGCAAACAACAGGGATGTGATGACGATCGAAACAGCGGGAAATCTCACCCAAGCGCCGATCGCCTGACCCAGGTACCCGCGAAAAGCGAACTCTTCGCCAGCAGCTTGAAGTGGGGTCGTGAGTACAACCACTAAGGCAAGACCAGCAAACGTTCCAAGCGAGCTTCGGCTCGCTCCTGAGGAACTCTCTGCCCCCACCGGCAAGACACTTGCCAGCACATACGTACCGATAACAACAGCGGTCGATATTCCCACACAGCGCCAAAACCAATTCCAGCGAAAGCGCTTGGCCACTGAGATCAGGAAGCGAGGGTCCATTCGATGGACCGCCCACACGGGAAACATCGCGCACGGAATGAGGGCAGCCAAACTGATATTGGTGATCAGGAATACCAGTGGCGAGCCCTGATCTGTAAGGAAATCAATATTTTGTTTAACCGAAACGTAGGCAACGCCCGGGACGATCACCAATACCGCGATCACGCTCAGATATGTCCAGAAGAACAAGCCCAATCCCACGAGTGGCTTCCACCAGCGATACGTCGCATTGCGAAGGAGCCGCAGATAGGGGCGGTCAACATCCACTGGCGGCTCAGGCATCCGCCATGTGTCTGTTTCAGGACCAACCGTCACGAGGGTTGATAGTCCCTTGCGCGAGCAAGACGAGCCAAAGACGTTTCTTTGCCTAACAACTCCATCGACTCAAACAACGGTGGTGAGATCAATCTCCCGGTCATGGCCACACGCAACGGTGCGAAGGCTGTCTTTGGCTTGAGTTCCATCTTTTCGATGAGCGCACTTCGCAACGCGTGTTCAATCGTCTCCGTTGTGAAGTCCGTCAAGCCTTCTAAGGCCTCTTTGGCCGCATCGAGCACTGGATGGGCTGCTTCACCCAACGCCTTATTGGCCGGTGCCGGATCAAAAGCAAATTCGGCTTCAGTGACAAACAAGAACCCGAGCATGGGGGCGGCCTCACTGAGCAATCCCATACGTTCTTGCACCAAGGGCGCGGCTTTGGTTACCAAGTCACGCTGTTGCACAGAGGGTTCGGCCGCAATCACACCGTCAAGGATCAGGCGGCTCTGAATGCGAGAAGCAAAATCCGTCGGGTCAAGTTCGCGGATGTGGGAGGAGTTAATGGATTCGGCCTTTTTCAGATCAAATCTCGCCGGATTGGCATTGACCCTGGAGATCTCAAAGGCCTCGACCATTTCGGTAATGGAGAAAATGTCTCGATCCTCACTCAACGACCAGCCCAGGAGGGACAAGTAATTCAACAAGCCTTCAGGGATAAAGCCGTGGTCGCGATAGAAGTCAATCGCTGACTCGGGGTCACGCTTACTGAGCTTCTTGTTGCCCTCACCCATGACGTAGGGCAGGTGGCCAAAGGTGGGAGTCGCACCCGATCCCACGCCGATCTGAGCCAACGCCTGATACATCGCTATCTGGCGAGGCGTGGAGGACAAGAGGTCTTCACCACGAAGTACGTGAGTGATGTCCATCAAAGCGTCATCAACCGGGTTTACCAAGGTGTACAGCGGCTCACCATTACCGCGAACAATCACGTAGTCCGGAATCGAGCCGGCCGGAAAGGTAATCTCGCCACGAATGAGGTCCTGAACCACCAAATCCTCGGCCGGCATCTTTAGGCGTAGTACAGGATCGCGTCCCATTGAACGGAACTGAGCGCGCTGCTCGTGGCTTAAGTCTCGATCAAAGTTGTCATAGCCGAGCTTGGGGTTTTCCCCCTTGGCGACGTGGCGCTCTTCGACTTCCTCCGGGGTAGAAAACGATTCATACGCCAATCCCGCATTGAGCAATTGGCGGGCAACATCGCGATAAATCTCGAGTCGCTCACTTTGGCGATAAGGAGCATGCGGACCACCCACTACCGGTCCTTCGTCCCAGTCCAGCCCAAGCCAGGACAACGTGTCGAGTAAGGCTTCGTAGCTTTCTTCACTGTCTCGCGCAGAATCGGTGTCTTCAATGCGAAAAACGAAGGTGCCACCGTTGTGCCGGGCAAAGGCCCAGTTGAACAACGCCGTCCGCACCAGGCCTACGTGTGGATTGCCGGTAGGAGAAGGGCAAAACCGAACGCGAACCGAGGGGTCGAGCGGATGGTTCAAGGAACCGGAAGTCACAGTGTCATCACCTTGTCTAGTTGGACACGGAATTTATCAGCGAACCAATGCCTTCGATACGCACCTCGACCGTGTCCCCCGCGTGCAATGTCGAGACACCAGCAGGAGTGCCGGTCAAGATCACATCGCCAGGCAGCAACGTCATGATGCGCGATGTGTATGCAACAAGGTCGGCCACGGAGAACACCATCTCGCTAGTGCGTCCGTCTTGAGCCACTCGATCATCAATGTGACAAGAGATGGCTAGGTCGGCGGGATCCAGCGCTGTTTCAATCCACGGACCGAGCGGGCAGAACGTGTCAAAGCCCTTGGCGCGACTCCACTGACCATCGCTGCGTTGTAGATCGCGAGCGGTGACGTCATTGGCACAGGTGTAACCCAGGATCACTTCATGCGCTCGTTCAGCGACGACGTCTTTACACAAACTGCCGATCACCACGGCTAGCTCGGCTTCATGCTGCACATCGTTAGACAACTCCGGGAGGCGAATGACATCGCCGGGTCCAGCCACCGATGTTGAGGGCTTGAGGAACATCAAGGGTTCCTTCGCCACCTCATTTCCCAATTCCGCTGCGTGCTCGGCATAGGTGCGGCCGAAGGCACAGATCTTTGACGGTAAAACCGGTGACAGCAATCGAACCGCCGGAAGAGGCAGTCGCTTGTCGGTCAATTCGATCTCGCCAAAGGGATGGTTCTTGATGATCGCGATCTCAAGGGCCTCCAGGGGACCGGCGGGATCACCCTCGACCACCCCGTAGCCAACGACACCTTCGAATGCAAAGCGAGCGATGCGCACTCACTGACTCCTGTCAATAGGTGGTGCTAGGAATTACGCGGGTGGAGCGACTATTTGATGCATCCAACCATGCGGATCCGGACGCGAGCCATGCTGGATTTGTAAGAGTTCATCGCGCAGTTGCAATGTCACTGGTCCCGACTGACCAGCACCCACTTCCCACGTGGCATCCGTTGATTTGACTTTGCCAACCGGGGTAATCACTGCAGCGGTTCCACAAGCAAATACTTCAGTAATCTCTCCCGAGACATTCCCCTCGCGCCATTGATCCACATTGATGCGCTCTTGCCCAACGGCATAACCCAAATCCTGGGCTACCTGGAGCAACGATTCGCGCGTCACTCCTGGTAGCAAAGAACCGGTTAATGGCGGCGTCGTAATCCGAGCTGAATCTCCCGATCCATGAACGAAATACAAGTTCATGCCACCCATTTCTTCGATCCAATAGCGTTCTATCGCATCGAGCCAGACGACCTGGTCACACTGGTTATCAATGGCTTGAGCTTGAGCAAGCAATGACGCGGCATAGTTACCCGCACACTTGGCTTCGCCGGTTCCACCTGGAGCTGCGCGCACATACTCCTTGGATAGCCAGACATCTACCGGCTTGACTCCACCGGGGAAATAAGCGCCGGCAGGAGAGGCAATCAGCAGGAAGAGATATTCGTTCGCTGGCCGAACTCCCAAGCCGACTTCCGTGGAGAACATAAAGGGTCGCAAGTACAACGACTTTTCGATGTCGTCAGGAACCCACTCCTGATCGACCGTCACAAGTGTCTCAATGGCCTCAATGAAGAGTTCCTCTGGAAGCTCGGGCATGGCCAACCGCGCTGCACTGCGCTGAAAGCGGCGTGCATTTTCCAAGGGCCGGAACGTGGCGATGGATCCGTCTACGCGCCGGTAGGCCTTTAAGCCTTCGAAAACCGACTGACCGTAGTGGATTGAGTTCGTGGCTGGGTCCATCGTGATGGGACCGTAGGGAACCAGCTCGGCTTCGTGCCAGCCCCGATCCACAGTCCACTTGATCTGGACCATGTGATCGGTGAAGTACTTACCAAAGCCTGGATTGTCCAAGATCGCTTCACGCTGATCATCGGGCAGCGGAGAAGCAGAGCGAGTTATGTCAATGGTGCTCGAAGTCATGGGCGCAATCCTAACGAGCAGCAGCGATATTGGCGGCGATTGCGTCACCAATCTGAGCGGTCGTGCGAACCCCGAACTCAGAACGCTGTGACAGATCCATGGCGACACCGGCTTCAACCAAAGCGGAAGCTTCCTCAAGCTTGAGGTGATGCAGCAACATGCTCAGGGACAAGATTGCGGCCGTGGGGTCCGCCTTTTGCTGGCCCGCGATGTCGGGGGCTGATCCATGTACGGGTTCAAACATTGAGGGGTTGACCCCACTGGCATCAATACTCCCCGACGCTGCCAAGCCAATTCCACCCGCAACTGCAGCACCAACGTCAGTGATGATGTCACCAAATAAATTATCGGTGACAATCACGTCGTACTTTTCCGGTGCAGTAATGAAGAACATGGCGGCAGCATCAACGTGTTGGTACTCCACCTGAACATCGGGGAATTCCTTCGCTACCTCATTGACGATCCGTTGCCACAAAGCTCCGGCATTAGTCAACACATTGGCCTTATGCACCAGTGTTAGCTTGCGGCGACGCTTCATTGAACGCGCGAACGCATTGCGAACGACGCGCTCAACGCCAAAGGCGGTATTGATTGACTCTTCGATCGCCACTTCCTGAGCGGTTCCTACTCGGATCGCTCCACCCGCACCGACATAGGGGCCTTCAGTGCCTTCACGCACGACCACGATGTCACAGCGCTCGGGAGTCAGGCCCGCAACAGGCGTATGCATTCCTGGATACAGCTTGATGGGGCGCAAATTAACGTGATGATCCAAGGTGAAGCGCAACTTCAAAAGCATTCCACGCTCAAGCAGACCTGGCGGAACCCGAGGGTCACCCACGGCACCAAACAAAATCGCGTCGTGCTCGCGCAGTTCATCAATGACCGAATCGGGCAGGATTTCACCGGTTCGGTGGTACAAACGCCAACCCAAATCAAATTCGGTTTGCTTGATCGTCAGGCCACATTGCGCTGAGACAACATCCAATGCCTTCAAGGCTTCAGGGATGATCTCAGGACCAATGCCATCGCCCGATGCGATAGCTAAAGAAATCGGGCTACTCACGAGTGTGCCTTTCGATGAGAAAGATTAAGCGTCAATCAGATCAACGGTGCAACCGGTAGTGGCGCCTACGCCGGCAACGATTTGCGTGACCACAGAAGAATCGATGGCTTCATCAATAGTAAGGACGACCAACGCCTGCTCGCCCTCAGCGCGCCGACTGACCTGCATGCCCGCGATGTTGACATTGGCGTCAGCCAGGATTCCACCCAAGTAGCCCACCACTCCGGGTCGGTCAGCGTAGGTGAAGAACGCAACGTGCTCAGCCAAGAGGACGTCCACGTGGAAGCCATTGACTTCCACGATCTTTTCGCGCTGACGCGTACCGGCCAACGTTCCCGCCACGGACACCAACGTGCCATCGGCAAGAGCTGCCTTGACCCGAACCACGTTCTTAAAGTCAGGACTGTCCGGCGAGGACGACAGCGAAACATCAACGCCCTTTTCGGTGGCCAACAACGGTGCGTTGACATAAGACACGGGCTCATCACTGAGGTCGGCGAACAGACCCTTCAGTGCCGACAACTCGAGCACCGCAGTGTCTTGATCGCTGATTTCACCTAGTACTTCGACTTCAACAGTGGCCGGGATGCCCGCAGCAAGCGCGGTGGCGATGCGGCCCAACTTCTCGACCAACGGCAAGAACGGACGAACGTCTTCAGGAACAGATCCACCTTGAACATTGACCGCGTCCGGAACCAGCTCGCCGGCCAAGGCCAAGCGGACGGACTTAGCGACGGCGATGCCAGCCTTTTCCTGCGCTTCATCGGTGCTA
>CAEZVF010000010.1_pt1 | contig 11250 bp, 9 predicted proteins | sample 7264671 | NCBI WGS metagenome assembly CAEZVF01 (sample SAMEA6813849, study PRJEB35770) | uncultured Actinomycetes bacterium | biome: Freshwater; feature: Freshwater reservoir; material: water | place: Czech Republic | collected 2017-05-23 | depth 0.5m m
AAGCGTCATGGGTGAAGGTGGGGGATGCCAATGTGCAGCAACTCCTGCAAGGGGGAGTCGACGACTTAGGTGGAACGCTGATGGAAGAAACCATCAGTCGCATGGCCGGAAGTGCCCATGGCTCCACGCGCGATGTCGCTGACTTGTTAGCTATTGCTACGAGTGCTGGTCGCCCCGCTCGACAACGCACCACGACCTACGGCTACTGCGAGACGTCCGCAACGCAGTCGTTGCGGCTGGCGAGCGGGCCGGCTACATAGGCTCCGGGATCACGGGAGCGGGTTAGTGCTCCCTGTGCCCACGTAGCCGGCCTGAAGCGCGACAAAAGCCCGTAATTCGGGCGGAAATCGCACTTTTCCACAGATGCGCCCTAGGGCCGTTATCCCTTTGTTACCTAAATCCGACTTGACGTAGGGTGAATTACACGCGTGTAATACGTTGTACGTCGTCACGCACGCACGGCTAAGAGTTAGCCAGCGCGTTAGATCATTCCGGTCTAAAGGACGAGGGTCGAGGAGGATCGCCTTGAACGAGGTCTATCCGATGCTGCATGGCGTCGTCGAAGAACCAGGTTGGCAAGAGCGTGCTTTATGTGCCCAGACAGATCCTGAAGCCTTCTTCCCGGAGAAGGGCGGATCTACCCGCGACGCCAAGAAAGTGTGCTTGGTGTGCGACGTGCGTCAAGACTGCCTTGAGTATGCACTCGAAAACGATGAGCGCTTTGGAATCTGGGGCGGCCTGTCTGAGCGTGAGCGTCGTCGCCTGCGCAAGCAAGCTGTTAGTTAGTTCATCCCCGTCCCTGTGTGATCAACGGCTAGGCTCATGTATGCCAGCCTTCCTTAGAGTTCGGCACTTCCCACTATGACTGAACCCATCACCCCTGACTCGGATCCAACGGCGTTGCCAGTTGGAGATGTTGACGAGCCCGTCGCGAATCCCGAATCGTCAGAGTTGGTTCCCGAAGTTCCCAGTGAAGAAGTAGAAGCATTTTTCACCGATGAGGACTTTGAGTCTGAGCCCGAAGTAGTCGACCCCCACCTTGATCAATCCGTGGCGGCCGTTGTGGTTGTTCACGACGGCATGACCTGGCTGCCGATCGTGGTAGCTGCGCTGCGAGCCCAGGAACGCCCCCTGCAAAAGATCGTGGTGGTCGATACGGGCTCACAGGATGAGAGCTCGGAGTTTCTCCTGCGCGAATTCGAGCCGGAATTCATCGTCACGATGCCCCGCAAGACCTCATTTGCTGATGCGGTGGCTGCTGGGGTGACGCGGGTGGGCTCTGCGGATTGGCTGTGGATCTTGCACGACGACAGCGCTCCGAAAGTTGATGCGTTGCTGCACCTTGTGGCTGCGGCCAATTCCAGTAGGGCTGACATCGTCGGTCCAAAGGTTTTGGGTTGGAACGATCGAACACACTTGTTGGAAATCGGCATCACCATTGGATTGGGTGGTCGACGCGAAACGGGCTTGGAACGGGGAGAGCGCGACCAGGGACAGCACGACCGCGATCAAGATGTTCTAGCGGTTGGTTCAGCGGGAATGTTGATCAAGTCCAGCGTATGGAAGGCGTTGGATGGGTTTGATCCATTCCTGCCCATGTTCCGCGATGACGTTGACCTCGGGTGGCGCGCAAACTCGGCTGGATATCGCGTAGCGATTGCGCCACGAGCCGTTGTTCACCACGCTGAGGCCGCCACGCACCGTCGTCGCTCTGCTGATGCGGTGAACTTGCACCCCCGTCGATCGGATCGCCTCAATGCGATGCGCGTGGTGTTGATGAATGTCCCCACGTGGCAGTTCCCCTTACTGATCGTCGGCTTGGTCCTGGGGTCGTTGTTTCGTTCATTGGGCTTTGTCATCGGAAAGGCCTTCGTCCCGGCCCGTGACGAATTTGTCGCCCTAGAGCAACTCGTCACTCACCTAGGTGCCTTGCGAGAAGGGCGCCAGCGACGCCAAAGCGCTCAAACGGTTCCGCACAAAGAAGTGGCGACGTTGCTTGCAGCGCCTGGAACTCAACTTCGTCAGTCGCTCGACACGGTTGCTGGAGTGCTGACTAGCAGTGGGGCCGAACCGGTTCGGCTCGGCAGCGCGATGGAAAGTGGCCCTGGTCAAGACGATGCGATGGAAGGTCTCGTTGACACGGGCACTTCATTTATTGGTCGCCAACTGCGTCGCCAAGGTGTGTGGACCACGCTTGTTTTAACGGTGCTTGCACTGATCGCGGGTCGCCAGCTGTTCGGCACCGGTCGACTTCAAGGTGGCGCCCTGTTGCCCGCACCTGGCGGTGCATCGGATTGGTGGAGCGCTTTTGCTACGAGTTGGCATGCAGTGTCGGCGGGTTCGTCGTTACCGGCATCTCCGAGTCTGGCTGTCTTGGCAACCGCATCCATTGGCTTTTTGTCCAGTGCATCGGCAGTGGTGGACGCGTTAGTGATCTTGGCCGTTCCTCTGGCTTATGCCACCGCGTATGGCTCCTTGCGGTCAGTGGTGCGATCACCTGGTTTGCGTGTGTGGGCCTCGGCAACGTACGCCTTGCTCCCTGCCGTGACTATCGCGATGTCTGCGGGACGGTTAGGGACCATCGTGGTCGCCGTTTTGTTGCCGCTGTTGATTCGGGCTGCCGCGCATGTTGTGGGTCTGGGGTTTAACCCCCCGGGATCGCGAGCCGCTTGGGGCACCGGGCTGTTGCTGGCAGTGGTGGGTTGCTTTGCCCCCATCGTGTGGTTGGTCGCGGTGGTGTTGTTTGTCGTAGCGGCTTACACGATCGCGCCATCGCGTGAAGAACGTCAACGCTTGTTTATCGTGTGCGCAGTTCCCTTGGTTGTGTGGTTGCCTTGGTCGCTGGAGTTAGTGCGCCACCCGCAAAACTTCCTGCTGGAAGCTGGAGCGCCAGCACCAGACCTCGCGGATCCGGCTCTGCCGATTTGGTCACTGTTTGCGCTCAACCCAGGAGGGGCAGCAGCCCCGTGGTGGATCCTCACGGTCGGCATCATCCCCGCTGCTGTTGTTGCACTCTTGCGTCGAAGCCGTCGTGAATTCATCATCAGGCTGTGGGCAGTGGGCGCTGGATGCCTGGTTGCTGCCGTTGTGCTGTCGTGGATCACGGTGTGGCCGCCCAATTCGCTGCCGGTCGCTGCCTGGCCAGGTCCAATGATCTTGATGGCTGCAGCCGCATTGCTTACGGCGGCGGCTGTCGGTAACGAAGGTTCATTTAGGCGCCTGTCGGCGACTCGGTTCTCTGTGCGCCAGGTCCTCGCCGGTGGATTGGCCGTCCTGGCTTTGTTGGCCCCCATCGGCTCCGCAGTGGCATGGGTTGCTCGCGGTGATGGCGAGCCAGTGGCTAAGGGTGCGGAAGCCGTACTGCCCGCCTTCGTCGCTTTGCAATCCCAAGGCTCCGCTCAACCCCGAACCATGGTGCTGCAGGCGCAGTCAGGACGCGTGGCCTATTCGTTGGTCCGTGGAACCGGACCTCACCTAGGTGATGCTGAAGTTGCGCCGTTGCGCAGCAAGGTCACAGATCTTGATGCCGTGGTGAGCGACCTGGCTGCCGGACGTGGTGGGATCGAAATTCAGCGGTTAGCGAATTACGCAGTCCGGTTCGTTCTGGTGAACGCACCAGTTCCTCTGCAGTTGTCGGAACAACTTGATGCGGCTCCGGGCTTGACGCGCCTTGGCGCTCCTAATGGGGGAGCACTATGGCAAGTCAATACGTTAAGTGCTCGCGCGCGCTTTGTTCCTACAAAGGGAACGCCGTCGCTCCTTCCTTCGGGCGTCATTAACGCTGATGGCAAGGTCCCAGCAAAGTGGAGCGGTGGCCAGATCGTCTTGTCCGAAAGTGCTGACGCCGGATGGCAGGCATCGCTTAATGGCAAGCGATTGAAATCAACCACGGTCAATGGATGGGCGCAGGGCTTTGTGCTGCCAGCTAAGTCCAGTGGGACAGTGCAGATTCGCTACGTGTCACCAGCGCGCGGCGGGTGGCTCGTGATTGCCACTATCGCTTTGGTTGTCGTCGTGGTGTTGGCACTTCCGGCTCGTCGTGAAGAGGGGGATGAGGTATGAGGTCCCTCCTTTCGCAAGCCTGGGAATGGCTCATGGACGCGCTCAGTGAGCCGGGTCCAAGGCGTTCGGTGACGATGGCGGTAGGGCTGTTAGGCGCTGGGTTGCTGTTCGGCTTGGTTGCCGTCCCGAGCCCGACTCGACTCGAGCCGCCGCAGGCGGTGTCAGAACCGGTAGTGACCACCGCTTTTGTGTGTCCGGACTTTCGAGGGTCAAGCAAGGGACTGCGCACAACAGTTATTGCCACTGCTCCCCGCGCAATAACGGGCAACCGCGCCAAGGGCACTGCGGGGCTGAAATACATTCGTTCAAGTCAAAGTCCACGATCGTTGGTGCGCTTCAATGCCAAGAGCGGAAGCGCGATTGCTTTGGAAACCTCGCGCACGCGTGGGGCATTGGTCGGTATTGCTCGCGCCGGATTAGCACCAGGCTTTTCTGGTGGGCAACTGTCGGTGCAAACGTCGGGTGTAAGTCGTGCGATGACGGGCGTGCATTGTGCTGACGTTGGTTCGCAAAAGTGGTTTGTCGGCGGCGGCGCGACGAACGGTCAACGTACGTTCTTGTTCTTGTCGACCGCCGAAAACCGCCGAGCCACTGTTGACGTTGATTTCTACGGACCTAACGGACCGATCGACACTCCGTCGTCACGAGGCATCGTGGTGGCCGCTCGCAGTACCCGTTCGGTCGCCATCGATCGCCTCGTTCCTGGTGTGGCTCGTTTGGCCATGCGGGTATCGGTGACATCGGGCCGACTCGGCCTGGCCATTCGATCCTCGGACCGCCGTGGCTCTGTGCCGTTGGGATCAGACTTCATCCCCGAGTCAGTAGCGCCAGCCCAAACGGTGGTGATTCCTGCATTGCCTGCTGGGGCAGGGACACGCTCGCTACTCATCGTGGCTCCTGGCAATGAGGATGCGGATGTACAGATCAAGGTCATTGGCGCGGACGGCACCTTTAGTCCATCAGGTGCATCGCGTGTGACTGTTGGTGCGCGATCAGTTCGACGCGTGGATTTGTCCTCCATCTTGAGTCGAGAAAGTTCGGGTTTGTTGATTCAATCCGACCGACCCGTTACAGCTGGCGTAAATGTTCGGTTGAAGCCTCGACGCGACGGCAGTACTGACTACGCGTGGTCAGCGGCAACCCCGGCGATTTCCACCATCGCTGTGGAACCTGTGTCACGCAGAGGAAATGGCTTTAATGCCATCTTGATTGCGAGTGCACCACAAGGTGCCGGTCAGCTTGAACTCACGTACACCTCACTAGGTGGTGCAGTGCGCAAGCGCATCATCGCCGTTGGTGCAGGTCGAACCGTCAGTGTGGCGATGGGATTTGGACTGGGGTCGGCATGGTTCACCACCAGTGTCCGAGCATTGTCTGGATCCGGCCCGGTCTATGCGGGCCGATTGCAGACCTTGAAAACAACGCGAGGAGCCCTGTTCACCATCTCGCCCCTGCGCGATGCCCGAATCAATGTCGATGTTCCGCAAGCCTTGCCTGATCTCTCGGCAGCGGTCCCCAGCGCCTTTTAGCGCGACACGCCTAAGCATCAAGTGCCGTGATCCTCGGTGCACTGTGATTTCACAGGTAGCGTCTGAGCCGTGACTTCCCTACGCAGTTGCACCCGCTCAGTGTGCAATCGACCCGCCGTAGCCACCTTGACGTACGTCTATGCCGAATGCACGGCAGTCGTAGGTCCGCTGGCTGCTTATGCCGAGCCCCACTCCTATGACCTGTGCGAGATGCATGCAGCGCGACTGACTGCACCGCGAGGTTGGGAACTTGTTGCGTTGGAATTTGACGCTGCCGATCTTGCACCTAGTAGTGACGATCTCGAAGCGTTGGCAAACGCCGTTCGTGAAGCTGCTCGTCCGGCGGTGGCTGCTGCTGGAGGTGGTGGACCCGAACTCATCGAAGTTGGACGCCGCGGTCACCTTCGCGTGCTCCGAGACTATTCGCCCGAGTAGTTCACGCCGTTACTCTCGCTCGCGAGCGGTAACGCCATAAGTCCTGATGGGTAGGCTGACGTCGTGCGCAATCTTTCGGCCATCGTTAAGGCCTACGACATCCGTGGTGTGGTTCCCGATCAATGGGATGTTGATGAAGCGCGTGCACTAGGGGCCGCTTACGCACATATTCTGGAAAGTGAGCGCGTGGGGGATGCCCGCCGAGCTCTGGTGTTGGGCCGGGACATGCGTCCGTCATCGCAGTGGTTGGGCGATGCGTTTGCTCACGGGGTGTGTTCGCAGGGCTGGGATGTCATTGACATCGGTTTAGCGTCCACCGACGGTCTGTACTTTGCCAGTGGCTCCATGGATTTGCCTGGTGCGATGTTTACCGCAAGCCACAATCCGCAGGAATACAACGGCATCAAGTTGTGTCGTGCGGGTGCGACGCCCGTGGGACAAGACACTGGCCTGGCCGCTATCCGCGACCTTGCACAAAGTGGAGTTCCTCGTTTTGACGGCACCGCTGGTGTGCTTAGCGTCTCGGATGTGTTGGCCGACTATGCGACCTACTTGCTCAACCTGGTGCCCATCACGCCAGAGCGTGCCCTGACCGTTGTTGTTGACGCCGGTAATGGCATGGCTGGATTGACGGTGCCGGCAGTGTTGAACTCCCCGCACCTGAACGTGATCGAGATGTACTTCGAACTTGATGGCACGTTTCCCAACCACGAAGCCAATCCGATTGAGCCGGCAAACCTCGTTGACTTACAGGCCAAAGTCCTGGAAGTGGGTGCGGATATTGGTTTGGCTTTTGACGGTGACGCTGATCGTTGTTTTGTTGTTGATGAGCGTGGGCTGGCTGTATCACCAAGCGCCTTGACCGCGTTGATTGCCGACCGCGAATTGGCCCTTCATCCGGGCAGCACCATCATTCACAACCTGATCACGTCCTGGTCCGTGCCCGAAGTCGTGCGCGAAGCCGGGGGAGTGCCAGTGCGAACGCGCGTGGGTCACTCATTCATTAAGGCCGAGATGGCCACATCAGGGGCAGTCTTTGGCGGCGAACATTCAGGTCACTTTTATTTCCGTGATTTTTGGCGAGCGGATTCTGGAATGTTGGCGGCTTTGCACGTGCTGGCTGCATTGGCTCAAGCTCCCAGCGATGTCACCTTGTCCACCCTCCTGAGTTCGTACGATCGTTACGTTGCCTCAGGTGAGATCAATTCCACCGTCACGGATCAGCAGGCAGCGATCGCTCTGGTGCGCGCGGAGTATGCGGATGCGGATGTGGCTATTGACGAGCTCGATGGACTCACCGTTGCTGGTAGCGATTGGTGGTTCAACCTCCGACCGTCCAATACCGAGCCACTTTTGCGCCTGAATGCTGAAGCGCGGGCGGCTGATGTGATGATTGAGGTACGGGATCGGATTTTGGGCTTAGTGCGAGAGGGGCAATGATGGTCACCACTTCTTTGCTCAACCTGCTGGCCTGTCCGATCTGCAAAACTGCCCTGTCTGAGTCCGCCGAGTCCCTTGAGGTCTTGGCGTGTGCTTCGTGCAACGTCACGTACCCCGTCATTGAGGGCATCCCCGTATTGCTTGCTGACCAAGCGCAGGCCACCCCATGATCTTTAACGATGGTGTTTTGGATGATGCCGCAGCACTAGCTGCCGGAGACCCCGAGAGCATGCTCGAAGCCATTGCTACCGGCGGTGCGCAAATTCGTCGCTCGCTGCTGTGGGCCAGCGAGAACGCTGAGTTGTTTTCTTCGCTGGCTGCAGACGGCCGCCCTCGTGCATTGATGGTGTGCGGCATTGGTGGGTCGGCAGTGGCTGGCGACATCATTCATGCAGCCACCATCGCTCAATCACCAATCCCCGTGTTGAGTCACCGCGGGTATGCGTTGCCGGCTTGGGTCGGCGCCTTGGATGTGGTGATCGCCGTTTCGTGTTCTGGCGAAACTGAAGAAACCTTGACCATTTTTGACGAGGCGGTGCGCCGCGGTTGTCGTGTCATCGCTATCGGATCCAAGGGCTCAGCCTTGGCCAAACGAGCCGAGCAGGCCAATACACACTTTGTCACCATCGATCCGGGCGGTCGACCGCCGCGGGCCAACTTGTGGTCCTTAACCATCCCTGTTTTACGGATCGCTGATGCGTTGGGTGTGGCGAACTTCCCAGTTTCTTCCTTGGAAGCCATTGCAGATGCGCTGGACGCCGAAGCCTTGATCAGCGGACCTCATATTGATTTCGATCAAAACCCAGCCAAGACGCTGGCTTATTCGCTGGCCGGAAAACTCCCAGTCGTATGGGGAAGCACACCTCTTGGTGGCGTCGCGGCTTATCGCTTTGCTGCCCAGTGTGCGGAAAATGCTGACTACCCCTGCTTGCATGGTGAGTTGCCCGAGCCCAACCACAATCAAGTGGTGATGTTTGATGGCGTGCTCGGAGCGCAACTGTCGAGCGATGACGATGTGTTCTCCGACCGCTTGAATGGCGAGTCGGCGGACATGGCGCTGTCCTTGTTCTTACTCCGCGATCTTGATGAATACGACAAGAACCGCCGTCGCGCCCAAATCTGTGTTGACCTTGCCACCGAACGCGGAATTTCGGTCCAGGAAATCCGCACGGATGCCGAACATGCGCTGGCTCGGTTTGCTGCGCTGGTGGCTCGTATTGACTTTGCCACGAGCTACCTAGGTTTGGGTTTCGGTATTAATCCCAGTGACATTTCGCCGATCATGGCGCTGAAGGATCGAATTTCCCGGTGAGTGCTGACGGGGGTACCAAGGCGGTCATCGCTGCACTTTCGGCCAACCTTGCCATCGCAGTGGCCAAGTTTGCGGCAGCAGCAGTGACAGGTTCGTCATCCATGGCATCTGAGGGTGTGCACTCGCTGGCCGACTCCGGCAATCAAGTGTTGCTACTTGTTGGTGGTAAACGAGCTGCACGTCCCGCGACTGACTCTCATCCGTTTGGTTATGGTCGTTCGCGTTATGTCTACGCCTTTGTGGTGTCGATCGTGTTGTTTACCGTGGGTGGATTATTTGCCGCGTATGAAGGCTGGCATAAATTTAACGAACCCGAACCGTTGGATTCACCGCAGTGGGCCATTGGCGTTCTCCTTTTCGCCATCGTCGCTGAAACATTTTCTTTCCGCACCGCCATTGTCGAATCAAACAAGACGCGGAATTCACAGCCGTGGTTGAAGTTTGTTCGGTCTAACAAAAGCCCCGAACTTCCCGTAGTCCTGTTGGAGGACCTCGGTGCTCTGATTGGTCTGGTTTTGGCTCTTGTGGGCATCAGTGTGGCGACAATCACAGGGGATGGGCGCTTCGACGGTCTGGGCTCGATGGCCATTGGAATCCTGCTGATTGTTATCGCCGTTTTCTTGGCAGTGGAAATGAGTAGCCTGCTGCTTGGAGAATCGGCCCTGCCGGAATACCAGCTCGCCATTGAGGCGGCCTTGGCCGATTCAGGCGTGATTGAGCGGGTAATTCACGTCAGAACCTTGCATTTGGGACCTGACGAGTTACTAGTCGTGGCCAAGGTGGCTGTTGTTGATGATGGGACTTCTCGCTCGATCGCGGTGGCCATTGATGAGGCTGAAGCTCGGGTCCGGGCAGCGGTGCCGCTGACCTGCATGATCTATTTAGAGCCAGATATGGATCGCAATAAGTAAGCAGTCCCCTGAGCAATCTCACGAACAACCTGAAACAATGCTCCTAACGTTGGCCCACCGCCTTACTTGAGGAGAACCCCATGAGTGCTGCGCCCGATTTCAAGGTCGCCGATCTATCCCTGGCTGACTTCGGACGCAATGAGATCCGTCTTGCCGAGCACGAGATGCCGGGCTTGATGGCCATGCGCAGTGAATTTGGTAAAGACAAGCCACTCACTGGTGCTCGCATCATGGGGTCGTTGCACATGACGGTGCAGACCGCAGTTTTAATCGAAACGCTTGTTGAGCTCGGTGCCGATGTGCGTTGGGTGTCGTGCAACATTTTCTCGACGCAGGACCACGCGGCCGCTGCAGTGGTGGTCGGCCCCAACGGCACGGTCGATGCTCCATCCGGTGTGCCCGTTTATGCATGGAAGGGCGAGACGCTCGAGGAGTATTGGGACTGCACTGAAAAAGCTTTGTTGTGGCCCGATGGTGCTGGCCCCAACATGATTCTTGACGACGGCGGCGACGCAACGCTGTTGGTACACAAGGGCAAGGAATTCGAAGAAGCGAATTTCGTTCCCCAGGCCGGTCCTGAAGACAGCGAAGAGTACGCAGTGATCTTGGCCCTGCTGGCGAAGACGTTGAAGGAAACCCCCAACCGTTGGACGGCCGTGGCCGCTGGCATCAAGGGTGTCACGGAAGAAACCACCACGGGTGTGCACCGCCTCTACGAGATGTTCCGCGATGACAAGTTGCTGTTCCCAGCTATTAACGTCAACGACTCCGTCACGAAGAGCAAGTTCGATAACAAGTACGGATGCCGCCACTCCCTGATCGACGGTATTAACCGCGCCACTGACGTCTTGATCGGTGGAAAGGTCGCGCTTGTTGCCGGCTACGGCGACGTGGGCAAGGGATGCGCTGAGTCATTGCGAGGCCAAGGTGCTCGTGTCATCGTCACGGAAGTCGACCCCATCTGTGCGCTCCAGGCTGCGATGGATGGCTACCAGGTCGCGCGCATTGAGGATGTCATTGGAGTTGTTGACATCTTTGTGACCGCTACGGGTTGCTACGACGTCATCACCGCTGACCACATGAGCCAAATGAAGCACCAGGCCATCGTGGGAAACATCGGGCACTTCGATAATGAGATTGACATGGCTGGTCTGTATGCGTTGCCAAACGTTAAGCGCAACACGATCAAGCCGCAGGTCGATGAGTTCACGTTCCCCGACGGCCACTCGATCATCATTTTGTCGGAAGGTCGCCTGTTGAACTTGGGCAATGCCACTGGCCACCCATCATTCGTGATGTCCAACTCCTTCACCAACCAGGTGCTGGCACAAATTGAAATCTTTGTCCGCACCGAGCAATACCCCATTGGTGTGTACACCTTGCCCAAGCATTTGGACGAGAAGGTTGCCCGTTTGCACCTCGGTGCACTGGGTGTGGAATTGACTGAGTTGAACAAGAAGCAGGCCGAATACCTCGGTGTCCACATTGAGGGTCCGTACAAGCCTGATCACTACCGCTACTAAGGCTGCTGCATTGCCAACGTCCGAAGTGGACACCTCAC
>CAEZVF010000012.1_pt1 | contig 10011 bp, 9 predicted proteins | sample 7264671 | NCBI WGS metagenome assembly CAEZVF01 (sample SAMEA6813849, study PRJEB35770) | uncultured Actinomycetes bacterium | biome: Freshwater; feature: Freshwater reservoir; material: water | place: Czech Republic | collected 2017-05-23 | depth 0.5m m
ATCCGAGACCCCAATTCAGGGAACTGATGGGGAGCAATCTGGTGGAACCACCCGATCGCGTATCTGGTCGATCGCGGTGCCCATAGTCGCTGTGGGCGCAGGATTCCTGATTGTGTCCGGTGCATCAACGGCCCAAGGCACGGATTTGCGTGCTGAGCGCAGGACTGAACTGACGGACTTGATCGCCGCTCGCCAAGCTCAACTGAGTGCGCGAACCGATGCTGTTGCCGGTCTGCGCAGTGACGTCACACGCTTGAGCGAGCAGGGAAACATTTCCGACTCAGCGGCGTCCAAGACCCTAGAGGCCCAAGCGGGCATGAGCGCGGTAAAGGGACCAGGCCTGACAGTGGAACTCAATGACGCTCCGCGATCGGTGCAGTCGGCTCTGCCTGCCGGAGTCGAGCCCGACGATGTCGTCGTTCACCAACAAGATGTTCAAGGCGTAGTTAATGCCTTATGGAGTGGCGGTGCACAGGCGATGCGGATTATGGATCAGCGGGTGATCTCGACCAGCGCTGTGCGTTGTGTGGGCAATACCTTGATTTTGCAAGGCCGGGTGTACTCGCCACCGTTTAGGATTTCGGCCATTGGTAATCAAAAGGCCATGCAAAAGGCGTTAGCTGCCTCTCCTGAAGTTGCGGCTTATCGAACCTGGGTCGATGCCGTGGGATTGGGCTATCGTGAAATCCCAGAGAAGTCGTTGACGCTTCCGGGTTACACCGGATCAGTGAAACTACTTGAGGCGAGGAGGGCACCGTGACGCAGATGGCGGCATCTAGCGCTGCCTCGCACCCTTACCGCCCGGACGGTCCAACACGTCAGGAGCAGCGGGCGGCGCGAGTAGAGCGCGTTCGGGTGGCGGTGCGCAGTTTGGGCGAAGGCTTCATCACGATGGGCGTGGTGCTGCTGCTGTTTTGCACCTACCAACTTTTTTGGACCAACCTTTCCTCGGACAAGCAGACGAACACCGCCATTGCTGACATCAAGAAGGCCTTCGTGATTCCCGTCGCGCCATCCTTGCCCGGCCAGTCCACCGCGCCGGCCAAGATTGCTTACGGACAAGGGTATGGATTGATCTATATCCCGCGCCTTGGATCAGATTGGGTCAAGCCGCTGATCGAAGGATCAAGTTTGTCAAACTTGAAGAAGGGCCTTACCCACTATCAGGGCAACGCGCAGCCAGGTGAAATCGGCAACTTTGCTGTCGCTGGACACCGCGCAACCAATGGTGAGCCGTTCCGCAATTTGGATCGAATGGAGTCGGGCGACCTCGTGTATGTGCAAACGCCTGAGTCATGGGTGACCTACAAGGTCAACAAGGTGGTCATCGTTAAACCGAAGGACACGTGGGTACTCAATCCCATTCCGACGAAGAATCCCGTGCCCGGCGTGCAGCCAACCGAAGCTTTACTCACTATGACCACGTGCAATCCCCGCTGGGCGTCCTATGAGCGCTTGATTGTCTTCGGCAAGATGGTGGATAAGTACCCCAAGACTCTCGGTGCGCCGGCGGCGATTCGCAATCTCGTGTGAGCATTAGTCTGGAGTTCGACTTAAGCAAAGGAGCGCGGTGTACGTCTGGTTGTGGCGTCGTCTTCCTGGGCCGTGGATTGTGCGCGTGCTGGAAGCAACCGCCCTTTTGGCTGCCGTCTTAGCACTGTTGTTCCTGGTGGTCTTTCCGTGGGTTGAACCACGCCTGCCCTTTACCGACGTAACGGTGGAAGATTCGACGACGAATGAGCAACCAACTGACAGCGTTCCCTCAGGTGTCGTGCCGCAGGAGCAAAATCCAGCCATTGTTGATCCAGGGTTTAGTACGTCAGGGCAAACCCTTGGCCTGGGTGCAACGGCGAGCAAAGGAGCGCGCGCATGACCTCAATCCTGGTCGTTGATAACTACGACTCCTTCGTCTTTAACTTGGTGCAATACCTCGGTCAGCTCGGCGCGCAATGCGATGTGCGCCGCAATGATGAGGTCACGGTTGACGATGCGTTGGCTTATGACGGAGTGTTGTTGAGCCCAGGGCCAGGCACGCCAGAATCTGCAGGAGTGTGTATCGACATGGTCAAGCATGTCGGCGGAAAAGTACCGATCTTTGGTGTGTGCCTTGGTCACCAAGCCATTGGCGCAGCGTTTGGTGCATCAATCGTTCGCGCTCCTGAACTCCTGCACGGTAAAACTTCTGAGGTCTTTCATGAAGGCGTTGGCGTTTTTGCTGGATTGCCTGATCCGTTTACCGCGACGCGCTACCACTCTCTAGCCATTGCTCCGGAATCATTACCGGCTGAACTCGTGGTCACCGCGACCACCCAGTCCGGTGTGATTATGGGAGTTCGTCACCGCTCATTGGCCATCGAAGGCGTGCAGTTCCACCCCGAATCTGTGTTGACCGAGGGTGGTCACCTCATGCTGGCCAATTGGCTCGTTGAATGCGGCACGTTCGATGCGGTGGATGTCGCCAGCGGTTTGGCGCCGGTGATCCCTAGCGCTTAGGGAGTCGTTGGCGGGGCTGTCGTTGGCGGCGTTGTAGGCGTAGGCGAAGGAGCAGGAGCTGCTTCGGCAACGGTAATCGTCACCGTCGAACCATTCTTCGCCTTGACTCCAGCAATGGGACTTTGCTTCACCACGGTTCCTGGTGGCACCTCGTTGGTCTTGGATTTGGTGACCAATACGCGGAACCCAGAGGATTCCAACTCAGCGATGGCGTCAGCTTGCGTTGCTCCGCGAACATCAGGAACCACGACGGCTCCGCTGGAGATGGTGACGTTGACAACAGATCCGGAATCGACACTGGTGCCTTCTGCGGGATCGGAATCCAACACTTGATTAACCGGCGCATCGGATTCGAGCAAGGTTTTAGTACCGAGTTTGAGGCCAGCTTCGCTCAACAGGCGTGAAGCCTCATCGAGAGAAAGATTCTTAATGGCCGGAACGATGGCTTTGGCTGGACCAGTGGAGATGGTCACATTGATGGCCGAGCCTGCTTTGGCCTCAGCTCCGATTGCGGGGGTTTGACTAATGATGGTTTGTGGAACGGCATCCGAAGGGGCTTCCGTCACGGTGCCCAACTCAAATTTCGCGTCCTTCAACAGCACGGTGGCTTGAGCCACGGTTTGACCGGTCAGGTCAGGGACCGGATAGGTCACCGTGTTCACCAGGAGCGGCTTGATCAGGAAAAAGCCCAGTACAAGGGCACCGACAACACCAACACCAATGGCGATATATCCCCGGATCTTGCGGCGGCGCTCTTGGTCATCGCTGTCGTAAGCAGCCATCGGAGCCACCGCAGTGGTTTGTTCCATCACGGGAGTGGCCCGAACCGGTTCGCCATCAACGGCACGCAGGACATCAGAACGCATTTCGCCAGCGGTTTGGTACCTGTTTTCTGGATTCTTGGACATGGCCTTGAGAACCACTGCGTCCGCGGGGGCCGAGACTTCAGGATCTATTTGCGACGGCGGGATGGGGTTTTCGCGCACGTGTTGGTAAACCACCGATGCTGTGGTGTCACCAACGAAGGGTGGACGCGAGGTGAGGAGCTCATACAACAAGCAGCCGGTGGCGTACACATCCGAGCGTGCGTCCGCAGTTTCCCCGCGACCTTGTTCGGGTGACAGGTACTGCGCTGTTCCCATGACGGTGGAGGCTTGCGTCATGGTGGCCTGCGCGTCGTCGAGGGCACGTGCGATGCCAAAGTCCATGACTTTGACTTCCCCGGTTCGCGTCAACATGATGTTGGCGGGCTTGATGTCGCGGTGAATGATGCCCTGCTGATGGCTGTATTCCAGTGCCCCTAAAACTCCAGCGGTGATTTCGAGGGCGCGCTGGGGCAGGAGGCGACGACCGGTCAACAGGAGGTCTTTCAAGGTGGTGCCATCGACGTACTCCATCACGATGTACGGGATGGTGGTGTCACCTTCTACCTGTGAGCCGGTATCAAAAACGGCGACGACGTTGGGATGGTTCATCCCGGCACAGGCTTGAGCTTCGCGCGCAAACCGGCGTTCGAAAGAAGGGTCACGGGCCAAATCGGTACGCAAAATCTTGACGGCGACGTTGCGTCCTAAACGCAGATCGCGAGCGCGATAGACCTCAGCCATGCCGCCCTGGCCCAGGAGTTCAGCCAGTTCATAGCGATCCCCGAGCACCTTGCTGTTGACCATTGCGTGCGAATCCTCTCGATTGTTGTGCTCAGCCTCTCACTGGTTGAGCACTGCTTCCATCACGGCTCGCGCGATTGGCGCTGCTAAGCGCCCACCGCTGATTTCGGTGGAGCCATCGCCGTCTTCAATGATGACGGCGACAGCAACTTTTGGGTTCTTGGCAGGCGCGAACGAAACGAACCATGCGTGTGGTGGTTTGCCGTTGCCTTGCTGTGCAGTTCCGGTCTTTCCCGCCACCTGTATGCCTGGAATGGCTGCTCGCCGACCGGTTCCGCGTTTGACGACGGTGACCATCATGTCGCGCAACTGTGCAGCGACATCGGCGCTGACGGCCTGACTGAACACGGTAGGGGTGGTGGCATCAAGCACAGCGAGGTCAGGGCCACGGGTTTGAGCCACTAGGTAAGGCTTCATGACCACACCCTGATTGCCAATGCCGGCAGCCACAAGGGCCATTTGGAGCACCGTTGAGCGAACATCAAATTGTCCAATCGCAGACAGTGCCGTCTGTGGCCGGTCAATATCGCGCGGGTACACACTCGTCGCCGAAGACAAGGGAATGTCAAAGGATTGATTGAAACCGAACTTTTCGGCTTGATCGGCAATGACATCGTTACCGATCACGAGTCCAAGGTTTGCCAATGCGGTATTGCACGAAATGCGAATGGCATTTTCTAGTGTGGTTTTGTTGTTAGTGCCACACGCTTTCCCATTTTGGTTAGGCAGACGATTGTTCGACAACGGAAGCTTCAGTGATGCAGGCCCGTAGATGGAAGATTTCTTGGTGTACTTGCCCGTAGATAGCGCGGCGGCTGCGGTGACCAGCTTGAAGGTTGAACCAGGGGGGTAGACCTGAGCAATGGAGCGATTCAGAAGCGGGCTGTCTTCATCGTTTTGCAGTTTCGACCAGGCTTCGCGTTCGGTGGCCGCATTCGGTGAGGCCAGCTGGTTGGGATCAAAGGTGGGCGACGAGACCATGGCCAAAATCGCCCCTGTGCTGGGATCAATCGCCAGTACCGCGCCGCGACGTCCCTTGAGTTGACGTAGGGCGGTGCGTTGAGCATCGGGAATCAGCGTGGTTTGGACACTGCCACCTTTGGGCGCGCGACCAGCCAGCAATTGACTGAGGCGGTCGACCAGCAACCGATCATCGGTGCCAGACAAAATGGAATTTTCTACGCGTTCTAAACCGCTCGCCCCGTAGAGCAATGAGTAGTAGCCCGTGGTGTGCGCGTAGAGCGAGCCCTCGGGGTACGTACGCGCGTAAGAGAACTGACCTTGGGTGGGTGTGGACGTCGCGATGGATTTGTTACCCACGGTGATCGGGCCGCGCTGGCGGTCGTATTCACCCAAGACGGTGCGTGAGTTGCCCGGCTTTTGTCGTAAGGCATTGGCGTTGAACACCTGAACGTAGGTGAGGTTGATGAGCAGAGCAATGAGAAGCACTGCGGCGAATCCGCTGAGTTTGCGAAGCGGGTTGTTCATAGTTGCACCACTTGGGTCAGTGCTTCATCACGCGATGGGCGAACCGGTGGCGCGGGTTTGCGGGCGCCATCGCTAATGCGCACAAGCAAAGCAATGATGATCCAGTTGGCCACGAGGGATGAACCGCCATAGGACAGAAAAGGCGTGGTGAGTCCGGTCAATGGAATGAGGCGAGTCACGCCGCCAACAACAATGAACACTTGAAGGACAATGACGATTGACAATCCGCCGGCCAGCAACGTACCAAAGGCGTCGCGTGCCGAAACGGCGATGCGAAAACCTCGTTGAGCGAGCACGGCGTAGATCATCAAAATGACAATCAACCCGGCCAGACCTAGCTCTTCGCCTGCTGTGGCCATGATGAAGTCGGTTTTGGCAAAGGGAACAAATTGGGGATTGCCCAAGCCAAGACCGGTCCCGAGAACTCCACCCGCGGCGAGTCCAAACAGCGATTGAACGATTTGGAATGCCGTGCCGTTGGGATCGCTAAAGGGATGAAGCCAGACATCAAAGCGCTGTTGGACGTGGCCAAACGCGAAGTAGGCCAAGCCAGCGCCGGCGACAAACAAAATGCTGCCCAACAGCAACCACGAGCGACGCTCGGTCGCGACATAAAGCAACAGAATGAACAGACCAAAGAACAACAGTGCCGTACCCAAGTCACGTTGAAAAACCAAGACACCCATGCTGGCCACCCAGGCAATGAGTAGCGGTCCAAGATCGCGGCCACGGGGAAGGTCAACGCCTAGGACTCGACTGCGGGCTGTGGCCAGAGCGTCGCGTTTGACCACTAGGTAACCAGCAAGAAAAACGATCAAACAGAGCTTGGCCATTTCCGCTGGTTGGAACGACAGGGGCCCTACGCGCAACCACAGTCGCGCGCCATTAATCGAGGTGCCGATAAAGGGTAGGAGGGGAAGGATTAACAGCGTGACGCCAAGCACCAACGCGGTGTACGTAAAGCGTTGGAGGATGCGGTGATCACGCAGGATCACCAGGACCGCAACAAACAAGATGATGCCCACGGCTGTCCAGGTCAGTTGGGCGATCGCGTCGGCCCGCGGAATGGAGCGGCCAGCACGTTCAGCGCGCGCAGCATCGGCAAGGTCCAGGCGATGGATCAGGACTAATCCGATGAGGTTCAGGAACGCGGCCAGCGGAAGAAGCAAGGGATCGGCGTAGGGAGCGAGCTTGCGAATCGCCAGGTGCGCCGTGAGGAACAGTGCACTGCAGACGCCAACGACTAGCCACAAATCTGTCGGCATCGCGTTGGTATAGCCCAGACTTGCGGCGATGTAACCCGCAGTAGAAATAACAATCGCGAGAACTAAGAGAAACAGTTCAGCGAATCGACGTTGCTTGATGTTGGTGGGTGCGACGGTTACTGGGTTAGTCACCGGAACTCATCCCGTGATCGTGTTGGTGGGAGTGGGAGTGACAAATCGCGGAGTCAACGTTGGCGCCGGGATGGGTTGCGAGGTGGGGCAACCTGCAGGAGGAGTCGCCACGGCACAACTCGCAGCCTCTCCACGAAGCCGTTCCACAATGGCGCGGGCATCGGAAAGGTCGGTTGCCGCAATACCGGCGAGGACTTGTCCTTGCGTTAGTTCAGGCAGCGAAGGTGTGGAAATACCTGATAGTTCAACGGCGGTTGACAGTTTGAGCCAGGCAACTTGTTGGTTGACACCTCGATAGATCGCCACAGTGTTGGCTTCATTGGCGACGAAGTACTGCTTGCTAATCCACTGGGACGTGAAAACACCCGCAAGAATGAAGAGAACGAGTACCCCAGCCGCGATGATCCCGCGTCGAATCCAGCGCGTTTGCCGCGCTCGGCGTTCGTAGCCTTCGGTGGCTTCCGTTCGCTCAAGTGCGCGGGCTCGATCGGTATCTGCTCCGCCCAGTTGCTGGCGTGCCTTGGCCGCTGGCGTGGAGTCCACGATGGTTGCAGCGCGTTCAGCAAGTTCGGGTTCGCCGGCTGCTCCCACGACAACGGGTTGGGTATTAGGCCGGGCCTCGGAGGCGACTGCATCGGCGATCACCACGGTGATGTTGTCTGGCCCGCCGGCTCGTTTGGCTAGTGCAATCAGGCGTTGGGCCGCATCGGAAGGTTCACCGCTTGCGAGTTCCTCAGCCATCGTTGCTTCACTGACGACACCGCTCAGGCCATCACTACAGACCATGAAGCGATCCCCTGCTCGCACTTCACGAACCGAAAGATCAGGTTGCGAAGGATTGCGACCATCGAGGGCTTGCATCAATAGTGAACGGCGCGGGTGGGATTCGGCTTCTTCGGCTGAGATCTCACCCTTATCGACCAAGGTTTGAACGTAGGTGTGGTCGTGCGTTAGGCGCAGTAAGTCGCCGCCCCTGAGTAAATAGGCGCGTGAATCTCCCACGTGAACCAGGCCCACCCGTGAACCGGACCACAGCAATGCCGTCAGTGTGGTGCCCATTCCGTCTAACTCGTGATCGGCATTGATCGAACTGGTGAGTAGCGACTCGGCTCGTGCAACGGAGGCGGCCAGAGCATCGAGAAGGTCGCCACCCAAGTCGTCATCGTCGAGAGCAGCCAGAGAGGAAACGACAATCGACGAAGCGACTTCGCCCGCTGCAGCGCCGCCCATGCCGTCCGCTACGACTAATAACCGTGGTCCGGCATACCCGGAGTCCTCGTTGCCGGTGCGTACTAAGCCGATATCTGAGTGAGCTGCATAACGCAGTGAGAGAGGCATGCCTATCGCCTCAATTCAAGGACGGTCTTGCCAATGCGAATGGGCACACCCAGTCCAGCCAGGACTGGTCCGGTCACGCGCTGGCGGTCGAGGTAGGTGCCATTGGTGGAACCCAGGTCTTCCACACTCCAGCGTCCCCGTGCATCGGGGGCGATGCGCGCGTGACGATGCGATACGTAGTCATCGTCAAGGACGATGGTCGAATCGGGAGCGCGTCCAATCGTGACGGGTTGATCACTCAACGGAACGCTGGTGCCCGACAACACGCCTTCAGTGATCACCAGTTTGCGCGGCGACTTTCCGTTCTTACCGACGGAACGCGCATCGGGTGCGCGGTTTGTCTGAGGTCGGATCGGTCCTCGGGCCCCCATCGTGGGAGCTCGAAGATCACTGCGCAACACACTGAGTGCGAAAAACACAAAGACCCACAACAGCCCAAGAAATGCGAGCCTGATGAGGGTGAGGGTCAGAGTGGACACTTAACCGCTCCGGAACACCATGAGAGTCGACCCCATGCGAATCTCATCGCCATCGGTCAGGGCGCGTTCGCCGATGCGTTCACCAGCAACCAAGGTGCCGTTGGTTGAAGCGAGGTCAATGATGGAAAAACCTGATTCGCTGTGCCGGATCTCTGCATGGTGGCGGGAGATCCCTGGATCATCAATGCGAATACCAGCATCGGATCCGCGTCCGATGGTCACCACAGATGCGGTCAAGGGAAACCCGGTGTCATTGATGACCAAACGCGCATTGGTGGTGGGTGCGGGTGCTGGTACCGGTGCGGATGCCGGTTGTGGTGACGCGGCCGGTTCGGCGATGAGAGGTTGGCGAACCTGTGGTTGGGCCACCACCCCAGCCTGGGAGGCGCTAGAGACACGAAACAGGCCGGTGCCCAGGTCAGCCACCCGAACCATGGTGACTTCCACCGGACCGATCAAGGTGTATCCCTGAGCTTGGGCGTGTTCGGTGACCATGGCCGCGAATTCGGCATTAAGGGCCTGGGCGTAAGGGGTCAGCCGCTCGTGGTCGTTGGCACCGAGCTCGACGGTGAATACGTTGGGAGCCATTGTGGACTCCCGGCTGACGACAGCAGCTTGGTCATCGAGTTCTCGCTGCAGGGCAGCAGCCACTTCAACGGGTTGGACTTCGGAGCGAAAGGCTCGAGCGAAGGCGCCGTTCACGAGCTGGTCAAGCCGGCCTTCAAAGCGTTGGAGGACGCCCACGAACCCTCCCGAACTAGTGCCTATCCCCTGCGTGTGCCTGAGGGTTTGATCGTACTGCGAAACCCTGATTCTCTTGCGTGTTAGCCTGTCGGGCGCTCGCGCGAGTGGCGGAATAGGCAGACGCGCTGGATTCAGGTTCCAGTGCCCGAAAGGGTGTGGGGGTTCAACTCCCCCCTCGCGCACCAAGTATGTTCAGCATCACGTCCCATGTCAGGAGAGTTCAATGACCACTGTTGTTTCGGTTCACTCGTTCCGTGGCGGAACAGGCAAGAGCAACACCACCTCGAACCTTGCCGGTCAATTGGCAGCTTCGGGCGCTCGCGTTGCCGTTGTGGACACTGACATCCAAAGCCCGGGCATTCACGTCCTGTTCGGTTTTGAAGACGACCTGACCAAGACCTTGAA
>CAEZVF010000013.1_pt1 | contig 9444 bp, 10 predicted proteins | sample 7264671 | NCBI WGS metagenome assembly CAEZVF01 (sample SAMEA6813849, study PRJEB35770) | uncultured Actinomycetes bacterium | biome: Freshwater; feature: Freshwater reservoir; material: water | place: Czech Republic | collected 2017-05-23 | depth 0.5m m
GATGCCTTGATCTGGACGCGTTCGGTGGATCAGGCGATCGAAGCCATTGAATTCGGTTTGGGTCACCAAGCACATTTGTCGCCGTCGGGCTACGAAGTCCTCGAGGACCAGCCCTAACGTTGTCGTCCAGACACACCAGTGCCCCGATCAAGCCTGCGGGGGACAGGTCCTTGATCGGGGCACTGGGTGAATCGAGATGCGCCTAAGGGTTAGGCCGTGGTGTCGCTTGCTGGGTTAGTGCTCGATGAGCTCGTTGCTCCTGGGCTTGCTGGCGGAGCATCTGGTCCGTCGCCATCCATCATTCCTGGGCCGCCCATTCCAGGTCCGCCCATTCCTGGACCGCCCTGGCCTTTGCCACCACCAGTATCGGCTTTGTTCTGTTGGCGGGCTGCACGGTCCTTTTCCGCAGCAGCTAGTCCTTCCTTGGTGAAGGCATGGACTCGCTCAGCTGTTGCAGTGTCGGAAGCGACAGTTCCCATCACCGTGACGGTGTCACCAACAGCGACCTTGTCGATGGTGGCCTGATCCTTGTCGCGACGAACCTTGGTGTCGGAGTTGATGGTCCACTCACCGACGTAGTCATCGCTGCTCTTGAGCGTCAGAGAAGTCGCGCTCACTGCAGTGACGACACCGGTTTGTACGCGAACGTTCTTAACCGTGCCAGCAGGATCCTTAACCGTGACGTCACCGTGGAGAACGGGGCCGTTGGGTCCCATGCGACCGAAGACGCCACCAGGACCACCGCGACCATCACGAGGACCCTTGGCGGCATCCTGTGCGGGATCAGCCGGTGCAGTTGCACTAGGTGTTGATCCGGTAGACGAATCGGGAGTGGAGTTTGCAGCGAAAGCAAATCCGGTGAGCGCGGTCGCACCGATGGCGCCGGCAGCAACGAGCGTGGCAGCTTTTGCACTGCTAAACAGTGTTGGCTTGTTCATGATTAACCACCTGAGGGGTTCGTTGGGTCGTGCTCTGATGACTAGATAGTGGGGCTCGCTTATTCGTAGTGTGTCAGGGAATTGTTTGGTGCGTGTAAAGCCTGAAATCAGCCTCAGGCAAGGCCTCGGCGGGCTACCGCAGGAGGACGCGAGCCGGCGATGGAGGCCACCATGTCCAAAGTCTCGCGCGTCTGAGCCACGTTGTGCACTCGAAAGACGCGAGCCCCCAGCCAGGCACTGACCGCTGTAGTGGCCAAAGTTCCTGTCAATCGCTCACCGACGGGGCGATCCAAGGTCTCGCCAACAAAGTCCTTGTTTGACAGTGAAACCAAGACCGGCCATCCGGTCTGGACCATGTCGTTGAGTTGGGCGGTGGCTTGCAGGGAATGGCGAGTGTTCTTTCCAAAATCATGTCCGGGGTCGATCAAGATGGAATCACGCGCAACTCCTAACCCTGCGGCCCGCTCGGCAAGCCCAACCGTGGTGTCGATGATGTCGCTCATGACGTCGTCGTAAGTGACTCGATGTGGACGGGTGCGGGGTTGTTGACCGCCGGCATGCGTGCACACCAGTCCCACTTTGAATTGAGCAGCAACCTCCGCAAGGTGCGGATCAACCCCGCCCCACGCATCGTTGAGGATGTCGGCGCCTGCCTCACAGACCTTTTCGCCGACTTCATGACGCCAGGTGTCAACACTGATGATGATCGCATCGTGTTTCGCCCGCACTGCTTCAACAAAGTTGACCGTGCGTCGGATTTCTTCTTCCGCATCAACGAATTCACCAGGCCCGGCTTTGACTCCACCGATGTCAATGATGTCCGCGCCTTCATCAATTGCGCGATCGACCGCGGCCATTGCCGCATCATCGCTGAACGTGGCACCACTGTCATAAAACGAATCCGGCGTGCGATTGACAATGGCCATGATGAGCAAGTCAGTGGACTCAAATGTGGTGTTTCCCAGGGTCAGTGACACACACGGCTCCGAGTCTGTGAGTGGGTGGGCAATGGCACTACGCACTAGTGTGAAGCATCAGCGTTGCACGTAGGAGGCGAAGTGGCTATTGCATTGGTTGTGCTGGCGATGGCGATCGTGGCGGCAGCGGCCGCATTCGGTGCCAGCACTCGCGGACGGATGAGCTCGGCGGACCCTGATGTGCCTCCTGTGGCTCTCCCAGAGGATCGGTGGACAATCGGCGCGGACTTAGATCGCACCCGTTTTGGGGTTGGTCTGCGCGGATATCGCATGGCCCAGGTCGACGAGGTCCTTGACCGCGTTTCCCGCGACCTGGTTCAGCGCGATGAGTACATTGACGATCTCGCGGCTGCGTTAACGCGAGCCGGGATTGCCGTCCCAGAGCGTCCTGACCCCGTTGTCATCGAAGAAGACCTCAATCAGGCCAGCGGTGACGATGTTGACGCCTTGGACGACGCGAGCGTCGAGGCTGCTGTTACTTCTGATCAGGACTAGGACAGCTCATGACCAATGTGACGGTTGACATCATCATTGACGCCCCGTGTGAGGCGGTCTGGGATGTGGTTTTTGACTGGACTCGACAAGGTGAATGGATTCTGGGCACGAAAGTCAGTGTCGCCAGTGGCGATGGTGCCAGCCAGGGCAGCGTGATTGAGGCGTGGAGCGGGGTTGGCAAAGTCGGTTTTCTCGACACGTTCGTCATCAGTGTGTGGGATCGCGCGCGCATCTGTGAAGTCGTGCACACCGGCAACGTGGTCGTGGGTACCGGCACGTTTGAATTCTTTGAACTGCCCAACAATCGCACGCGGTTTGTCTGGGCCGAAGATCTCGAGTTGCCACTAGGCAAACTCGGTCAACTCGGTTGGCCCATTGCCAAGCCGTTCTTTAGCTTTGGCGTGAAGAAGTCGTTGGAAAAACTAGCGCGCCTGGTCGAAAGCTAGACGTTAGGCGAAGGTGCGACGCAATTGCTCGGCAGCTTGGCTCATCGCCGAGATTTTGTCGAAGCACACATCGCGTGGCAAGAACCACATGCCACAATCTGAACCCAGTTCCAAACGGTCAGGTCCCACGACCTCCACAGCCGCTGACGCCATGTCCACGATTTGTTGCACGGTTTCGACGGGCGCTTCGGTGTCCAGGTTCAGGACGCCCAAGATGACCGTTTTGTCGCCGGCGTTTTCGAGCAGGTCAGGGGTTTGTTGCGGCTGGGCGTATTCCAAAGAGATGGCATCGGCCGTGGTCTGGGACAGCAGCTTGATGGCGGCTGGATAGACCGGCGTGGCCCGCTTTTCAGCAATGTTCTTGCTGTATCCATAACACACGTGCAGGGCTTTGCGGGCCTTGATGCCAGCGAACGCGCGATCGATGGCCTCGACGGCAAAGCCTTCGAGTTGGCTGTGCCGGAAGTGCACCTCGGGCTCGTCCAACTGAATCAGGTCAATGCCGAGGGCATCAAGAGCGCGGAGTTCCTGGTTCAACGCATCGGCAACAGCAAAGGCGACCTTGTCGATCGAGCCGTAGTGCTCATCGACCAGACGAAGGGCCAACGAAGCGGGTCCAATCACCGTGACTTTGGACTTTGCGGTTTTGGTGGTGCTTTGCAGGAAGCGCGCAGCATCCACGACCAGGGGGCGCTCCCACGTGATGGGTCCGACCACGCGTGGCTGACGAAACTCTGGTGGCGCAGTGGGCTTTTGGTTTTCATCAGAAGTCACCGCACGCTGCTTCATCGTGAGGTATTCCAAAACGTCGCCACTGAAGTTGGTGACTAGGCCTTGCTCGTCGGAGTCGATGCCGCCGAGTGCGTAGAAGTGACCAGAGAAAGTTTGGCGACGCTCTTCACCATCGGTGGCGTACGTCAGGCCCGCGCGCTCTTGATCAAAGACCGCCAAGCGCACGGCATCGTCTTGAGCGGTCTCCAGAAATTCAGGAGCTACGCGCCACCACACGCCTTCTTTGGCGTAGACCAGTTCGTGATCGGCAAGCCACTGGGGCTTGTAGTAACTACCGACGATTTGGGTGGCAAAGCGCTCATTTGTGGTCATGGGCGAACAGCGTAGGGGTCTAGGTGCCCTGGGCGCAGGCAACCCTGTGGGATGGGCGATAATAGGGGACTGATCCTCAAGCTTGGGGATCAAAGACACGTTGAAAGGGGTGTGCGATGGCCGCCATGAAGCCACGCACGGGCGACGGACCACTCGAGGTCACCAAGGAGACCCGTGGGGGAATCGTCATGCGCATCCCACTCGAAGGTGGCGGACGACTCGTCGTTGAGATCTCTGCCGGCGAGGCCAGCGCACTGGCTGAAGAACTTAAAGGCGTGGTCTAAGCCGTAACGGTGAGATCAGAATTGATCCGCATCGGACGTCCCCTCCCTCAAGGAGCGGGGCGTCTTTTGTGTTGTGTCCGCGTTGCGAAACTGACAGGGTGGGGGATATGAGCGCACCGCTGCTGGATATCCGCACGTCAAAGCGCACCCATGATGAAGCAGCCGACGTACACGTGATCGTTGCCCACGATCGGATGTCCCGTAAGGGTCGGATGTCGAAGGCCGATAGCGAGCTAGCTCGCGAGCATGGAATTGATCTGCATCAACGACTCGAACGCGAAGACTTCACCGGTGCCACCGGCTCACTCGTCAGCATTGACATTGAAGCCAGCCCAACAAAACTGAAAACCTTTGTCGTAGTCGGGGTAGGGGCAGGCAAGCCCAAGGATGTGCGCATTGCTGCGTCGGTTCTGAGCCGTCGGATGGCCCGGCCGGAAGTTAAAGCCGTCTTTGTATCCGGTTTGGCTGTCGCCAGCGACGATGCAATGCGGGCCTGGGTAGAAGGGCTCTACATCGGCGGATATCGATTTGTCGGCTATGGAAGCGCTGCCAAAAAGCCAACCAAGACAGTGGTGATCGTGGGATCGGCTACTGACCGGGCTCAACCTGTGGCCGAAGGTACCGCCAGTGGTCTTGCGGTCTGTTTGGGCCGCGATCTGGCGAACACCCCGTCGAACGTGAAGTCTCCGCAGTGGTTGGTCAATCAAGCCCGCGCCGTGGCTCGGAAGAACGATCTGGTCATCGTGGTGCGCAATCGCGCGCAATTGGTGCGCGAAGGTTTCGGTGGAATCGTGGCGGTCGGACAAGGATCGGTGCATCCTCCGGCGTTGGTGGAGTTGACCTATCGACCCAAGCGGCGTTCAGCCACCACTCGTCGCATTGTTTTGGTGGGCAAGGGCATCACCTTTGACACCGGCGGGTTGTCCTTGAAACCGTCGGACGCGATGGTTCCGATGAAAACGGACATGAGCGGATCAGCTGCCGTGTTGGCGGCGATGCAAGCAATTGCTCAACTTAAGCCGAACGTGGAAGTGATCGGCCTGCTCGCAATTGCGGAAAATGCCATCAGCGGAAGTGCCATGCGTCCAGGCGATGTCATCACACACTTTGGTGGCACCACGGTTGAGGTGCGTAACACGGATGCAGAAGGTCGACTCGTTCTCGCTGATGCGCTGGCGTACGCGGACCAGGAATTGAATCCCGATGTCATTGTTGACCTGGCCACCTTGACTGGTGCCGCAAGTTTGGGACTTGGTCGGATTCATGGGGCCATGTATGCAACCTCCGATGCTGCAGCCACGCGTTGGCTCAAGGCAGCCGATGCTGCTGGTGAACCCGTCTGGCGGCTACCTCTGGTGGATGAATACGAGCACGCGCTGAACAGCGACATTGCCGATGTGTGTCACATTTCCACCGATCCCCATGTGGGAGCCGGCTCGATCACCGCTGCCCTGTTCCTGCGGCGCTTCGTGGGCAGGCGTACGTGGCTGCATCTCGATATTGCCGGCCCCGCACGCTCTGATGTTGACCGCCGCTTGATCACTCGAGGCGGAACTGCTTATGGAACAGCAAGTCTGATTCGCTGGGTCGAATCCTTTAGCGCCTAAAAACGCGGCACTTAACTAACGATGGCTGCGAGCAGGCCATCGCCCACGGGCAACAACACCGCGACTAGCCGCTCATCATCGCGGATGGCATCGACCAGGGCGCGACGTTCAATGGTTTCTGGATCGCGTTGAGCAGGATCGGGTACAAGGTCGTTGCCAAAGGCGCTTGCGAAGACGATGACACCACGCGTGCGAACTAAACGGATGGCCTGTTCAAGGCAGTGCAGGTATTCGTCCGGGGTTCCGTCAATGAGGACCAAGTCATACGCACCGTCAGCCAGGCGAGGCATTACATCGAGTGCGCGGCCAGTGATCAGGCGAGTGCGATTAGGCCGAATGCCATCCTCGGCAAAGGCCTCGCGCGCTTGGCGCAGGTGTTCGCCCTCAATGTCGATGCTGGTCAAAATCCCGTCGCTGGTCATTCCTCGAAGCAGCCAGAGTCCCGAGACGCCGGTACCCGTGCCGATTTCGACGACATTGCGGGCCTGGACGGAGGCGGCCAAGAAACGCAGAGCAGCGCCGGCGCCTTCGCTGACGCAGGAAATGCCAAGCTCATCGGCCCGCGCTCGTGCGGCAGCAATGACGAAATCTTCGCCTACATAGTCCTCGGCAAATTGCCAGGAACCTTCCCGAGAAGCGATGGGAACCTCCAGCGACTCAAACCGGTCTAAGGACCAGTTGGTAATGATCAGGGCAGGTTCACAGGCCGTGAACTTGTTGATGATCAGCCTACCGGCGTACAGTTCCAATTCGCGCACGTATGTGCGAGGCACTAGGAGGCATTCGGTGAGTCAGTGGCAAGGATCAACCCCAGACCCTGTTTCAGGACAGCCCCTTGGGCTCGACGATATTCCAGCTCCCGTACCCAGTGCGCTCACTCCAGAGGTCAGTGAGACTGCAGTGGACTCCCCGTTTGCTAGCCCGACGCCCGCTGCTCCAGCGACCGAAGCTTCGGTTCCGCCGCCGCAGTTCCCCAATGCCGTGCCGGTTGGCTACACGCCCGGTGCACCGGGATACGCCACATCACCGCCGCGATCGGGTCTGCGAGCAGGACCGGTTATTGCCATCGCTGTCATCTTGGCTTTGCTTGCCGGCATCGTGGGTGGCGCACTGGGATTTGCTTTCGCTAATCGCGTCTTCACCAACGATGGTGTCAATCCGTCGATCTCGTTGGGCACGGCACCGGCCGCTGGTACGAGTGATCGACCAGCGGATTCAATCGCGGGAGTGGCTGCCAAGGTTTTGCCAACTGTTGTCTCGCTTGATGTGGTGGGACCGTCACAATCCGATACGGGTTCAGGTTTCATCATTCGAAGTGACGGCTACATCTTGACTAACAATCACGTCATTGAAGCTGCCGCTTCGCAAGGTACGGTGACCGCTGGATTTAACGATGGGTCAAAGGCCACCGCAACCATCGTTGGCCGCGACCCGGCCTATGACTTGGCCGTGATCAAGGTGGACAAAAAGGACTTGCCCGCGCTGCCGTTGGGTAATTCTGATGACCTGGTCGTAGGCGACGCGGTGCTTGCCGTCGGTTCGCCGCTGGGCCTGACTGGAACGGTCACCACGGGAATCGTGAGTGCTTTGAACCGTCCGGTGACCGCTGGTGGTTCGGGTACCAAAGACACATCCTTCATTAATGCGATTCAAACCGACGCTGCGATTAATCCGGGTAACTCCGGTGGACCGTTGGTCAACTCGGCCGGTTCTGCCATTGGCATCAATAGCGCGATTGCGACTTTAGGCGGCGCCTCGAATGCGACCGGCAGCATCGGGGTGGGATTTGCTATTCCGATCAATCAGGCTCGACGTACCGCTGAGGAAATCATCAGGACGGGTAAGTCAACCAAGCCAGTCATTGGCGTGACACTCGATGTTCGCTACACCGGACCTGGGGCCAAGATCGCCGAAAATTCAATCGATGGTGGCGAACCGATTACTCCCGGGGGTGCTGCGGACAAGGCTGGACTCAAGCCTGGTGATGTCGTCCTGTCGGTCAATGGCCGCACGATCAACTCAGCTGATGAATTGATCGTGGCTATCCGATCTTCGCAGCCTGGCGATACTGTGACACTGAAGGTGCAACGCGGAGGAAGTACTCAGGAATTCAAGGTCGTCCTGGGTAGTCAATCCACGACGAACTAGTTCTTGAGCTCACGTGAGGCGGGTTAGCAGTGTTTGACATTGGCTTTGGCGAGTTCCTCGTGCTCGCAGTCTTGGCCTTGTTTGTCTTTGGCCCAGACAAGTTGCCGAAGGCCATCGCCGATGTCACTCGTATGCTCAAAAATCTGCGTCAGATGGCACAAGGCGCCAAGACCGAAATCACCTCGGCCCTTGATCCGCAATTGCAAGGTTTGGACCTGGCTGATTTGAATCCGCGCACTTTTGTTGAGCGCACATTGAATGGGACTGCCGATCCTGCTGTCAGGCCCGCAGCGACATTGCCCAAGGGAACACCAGCTCCGTGGGATCCGGACACCACGTAGGTCTTACTTGGCGGTAGGCGAGAGTCCTAGCGGTCGACCAACGAGTCCGCGCTCGCGTTGACCCAGTCGCTTGGCCACCGCAGAGAGTGCTTGGGCTGCCGGCGAATCGGGCGAGTGCAAGACGATGGGCGTTCCCTCGTCCCCGCATTCGCGCAACGCAGGTTCGAGTGGAATGTGTGCCAGGACTTCGACCTTGGAGCCGGTGGTCTTGGTGAGTGCATCGGCAACAGCTTGACCGCCACCCGATCCGAAGACCTCCATGCGCGTGCCATCGGGCAGTTCGAGCCACGCCATGTTTTCAATAACTCCGGCGATGTTTTGATGCGTTTGTTGCGCGATCGTGCCAGCGCGCTCAGCAACTTCAGCCGACGCCAGTTGTGGGGTAGTGACAATCAAGATTTCAGCATTGGGCAACAACTGGGCCATGGAGATAGCGATGTCGCCGGTGCCAGGCGGCAAGTCCAAGAGCAAGACATCCAAGTCGCCCCAGTACACGTCAGCGAGGAATTGTTGAAGTGCGCGGTGCAGCATCGGACCGCGCCACACCACGGGTGAGTTGCCGGGGGTAAACATTCCCACCGAGATCACAGCCACACCGTGCGAGGACGGCGGCATGATCATGGACTCGACTTGAGTGGGCAATCCTTCAACCCCGAGCATGCGCGGAATGGAGTGTCCGTAGATGTCCGCGTCCACGACGCCAACCTTGAGTCCGTCTCGTGCCATCGCCGCGGCCAGGTTGACCGTCACTGATGACTTTCCTACGCCGCCCTTGCCAGAAGCCACTGCGTAAACGCGAGTCAGCGAATTGGGCTGAGTGAAGGTGATTTCCCGCTCGGCTTGTCCGCCGCGAAGTTGCGAAGCCAGGCCTTTGCGCTGCTCGTCGCTCATGACGTCGAGGACGACGTTGACTCCGGTAATTCCCTCGACCGCGGCAACAGCAGCAGTGACGTTGGTGGTGATGGTTTCGCGCAACGGACAAGCGGCGATGGTGAGGTAAATGGTGACTTCGGCAATACCGTCATCACTGACCTCAACGGACTTGACCATGCCCAATTCGGTGATGGGCTTGCGGATCTCGGGGTCTTCAACGCTGGCTAGTGC
>CAEZVF010000014.1_pt1 | contig 9380 bp, 8 predicted proteins | sample 7264671 | NCBI WGS metagenome assembly CAEZVF01 (sample SAMEA6813849, study PRJEB35770) | uncultured Actinomycetes bacterium | biome: Freshwater; feature: Freshwater reservoir; material: water | place: Czech Republic | collected 2017-05-23 | depth 0.5m m
CAAGTTCACCGCAGGAACCACCGTTTTACACTTCCGCGAATACGGTGATGCAGGTTACGACATCGGCGCCGAGCGCTGGAGCACCTGCCGTCCCGATGAGCAAGTCACCACGGAACAAACCACCGATCGTGACTTCGATCCAGTCCCCACCGCTGGTCCGATGCCCGGCTTGGTCATTAAGTATTTGCACGTTGACGCGACCACGGGCTTTTACTCACGATTGGTTCGCGCCAATGAGGGTTGGGCTGACCACCGCTTGGCACACCACCCCTGCTACGAAGAGGCCTACCAAACCTCTGGCCTGATGACGTACAACTTTGGGACGATCACCGAGGGCTCGTACTTCTTCCGTCCAGCTCGGGTCAAGCACGGTCACTTTGTCTCAATGGACGGTGGCGCTGTGTGGTTGCTGCGCTCGGACGGCGAACTGACCAACTGGTACACCCAGAACGAATGGGTTCGTTGGGGTGGCGACGCCGTGAACTACGGCAAGGCCGAGCACTGGACCAAGTCCACCTTTGACCTGGCCACTCGTCCCACGTGGCGCACTGAACACGACTTGACCATCTTGAACAACTCCGTGGAATTCCAACTCAGTCAAGGTGCCAAGGCTGCGCCATACCTGCCCTGGGGCTTTGGGGAAGACCACAGCGCGGCAGGCTTTGATCTGTCGAAGTACACCTCAGCCGACAACGTATTAACTGCAGGCCCAACGCAGGAACTGCAGATCTACCCCGATGCACCAGAGCCGATCATCTCCTCACTCCCCGTGCGCTCCAAGAGCCACGGCGACTGGGATGGCGACGGAATGTAAGTCCCTACGTTCACCAAAAGCCCCGTTCTGGTCTTCCAGGACGGGGCTTTTGCTTTGCGTGATTTCCCATGACGAGCCCCATGGCCTTTAGGTAGGGTTCAGGCACGCGTTTTGGCCTCATAGTTAAAGGATGTTTCATGGAGCTTTCCGACAAGACCGCTCGCCAGATTTGGGACGATGTCAAGGCAAACCCCAACCGCGCGCGCTTTGGCTTTGGCAAGAAGGCAGTCCTGGTCAACATCGACATCCAAAAGGCGTACACCGACACCGAGCAGTTCGCCACCGCCTACGAAACCGACCCCAACCAGATCAACTACGTCAACGATCTGGCGCGCAAGTTCCGTGCCCTTGACTGGCCCGTGGTCTGGACGCGCGTGGCCTACGTCGAAAGCGGTGAAGATGCAGGTGCGTGGGGAACGCGCACCAACACTCCCGACTCGCTACAAAACATCAAGTACGGCAGCACCCGCTACGAATTTGATGATCGCTGTGAAGTGCACGACAGCGACATCACGTACACCAAGCGGATGCCATCACCATTCTTTGAAACTCCCCTGCAGTCCCTCTTGGTCTGGCATGGCGTGGACACGGTGGTGCTCACCGGTGGGTCAACGTCTGGATGCATCCGTGCTGGGGCGGTTGACTCTTTGTCGCGTGGCTACCGGACCATCGTTCCCGAGCAGTGCGTGGCCGATAAGCACGAGAGCTACCACTTTGCCAACCTGACCGACCTGATGCTCAAGTACGCCGACGTCGTTGATGTCCAAGAAGTGTTCACCTACCTCGATGCACAGAAAGGCTGATCGTGGCCGACCAAGTCAAGGAAGAGGGTTTGGAGTACTACCAACCCTGGCCCTATAACCAGCGACCCAAGATCACCTGGCCCAACGGTGCGCGCATTGCTTTGTGGGTTGCTCCCAATATTGAGGTCTACGAACTCAATCCCCCCGCCAATGCCTTCCGCACCCCGTGGCCATCACCTTTCCCATCCGTGGCCGGGTACTCAATCCGCGATTACGGCAACCGCGTGGGCCACATGCGGCAGATGAAGGTGCTCGACAAGTACGGCATTCGCGGCTCCATCTCGCTGAGCAGTGCCTTGATTGATCACCACCCCGAAATCATCGAATTGTGCAAAGAGCGTGACTGGGAATTCTTCTCGCACGGCATTTACAACACGCGCTACACCTATGGACTCACTGAAGATCAAGAGCGCGAGCTGATTCAGGACTCCATCGACTCCATTAAGAACGCCACGGGTAGTGCGCCGGTGGGTTACCTCGCACCTGCCTTGTCACACAGCACCACCACCGTTGATCTGTGGGCTGAAGCCGGTGGCACATACACCTGCGACCTCTTCCATGATGACCAACCCACGCCGATCACCGTACGAAGTGGCAAGCCCTTCGTCTCCATCCCCTACTCACTCGAACTCAACGACACCATCGCTTATGTGGTGAACAAGATTGAGCCTCGCCGCTACGGCCAAATGATCAAAGATGCATTTGACCGCCTCTACGCCGAGGGCGCCGAATCAGGCACCGTGATGTGCATCCCCACTCACAATTACCAGGTCTCTACGCCGCATCGCTTGGCCGCATTTGAAGAAGCCTTGGAATACATCACCGGCCATTCGGACGTGTGGGTCACCACCGGTCGCGAAATTGCTGACTACTACCTGCAAAACCATTACGAAACCGCCACCGCATCGATTGCATCGATCAACGCTGAAGGGGGCGCAGCCTGATGACCTGGACCACTCCTGCCGCCAGCGGCCCGCTTGACTACCCCAATCGTCGTTACGGCAACGACCACGACCGCTATGAGTGGTCAATGCTCACTAATCGCGCACCCGTGAGTTGGCCCGATGGCAAGACGTTGGCTGTGTTTGTGGTTGTTCCTTTGCAGTTCTTTCCCCTGAACCCCAAGGGCGAACCAGTCAAGGTTCCCGGCAACATGACCATGCCGTACCCGGACCTGCGCCACTACACGTTGCGCGACTACGGAAACCGCGTGGGAATCCACCGCGTACTCAAAGCGCTCGACGCTGCGCACATTACGCCAACGTTCGCGGTCAACACCCGGCTGTTTGAACGCGAGCCCTTGTTGCGTCAACTGATCCTTGACCGCGGGAACGAAATCATGGGTCACTCGTGGTCCATGGACACCCCCCATGCAGGCGGTCTCGACGAAGCAGCTGAGCGCGAGCTCGTTCAACGCTCACTCTCGCGTCTTCGCGAACTCACCGGACAGCCGGTGCGCGGATGGCTCAGCCCTGGCAAGTTCAATTCGCCCAACACTCCCGATCTGATTGCCGCGGAAGGTATCGAATACTTCTGCGACTGGGTCAACGATGAGCTGCCCTACAAGTGGAATGTCGCATCGGGCAACTTGTGGTCGATGCCACTCGCCACCGAAATCAGTGACACGTTCACTTTGGTGGACAACCTGCATTCAGAGGAATCTTGGGCCGACCAGGTCTGCGATGCGGCCGATCTCTTGCTGGCGGAGTCTCAAGAGCAGGGTGGGCGCATCCTCACGCTGACTTTGACGCCGTGGCTGGTGGGGCAACCACACCGGATCAAGCATGTTGAGCGCGTGCTTGCGCACATCAACGGTCTCGACGGCGTGTGGTCTGCTTCGGGTTCGGAAATTTTTGACGCTGCGCGGAGCCAGATTTCTTAACGGGACTTTTTCTTCACCTCCTTGGGACTTCCGGCACTGACTGACTCACTGCCTCAGTTCTAGCGTGAATAAGTGTTCTCGTGACCGCGAGAATGCTCATTCTCGCCCCGGAGGCGCGTCATGAAGATTTCCCTTTCCAAGGCTTCCCCGGTCCTGTGGTTTGCTCTCGGAGCACTGGTTGTTGGCGGAACAGGCACCGCCTACGCCGCAAACGGCGGGACGTTTCGTATTGGTCAATCAAACACAGCGACAGCCACAACAAAGCTGACCAATACCAAGGGCACCGCACTAAAGATCATCTCCAAGGCCAGTTCTCCACCCATCAGCGTTGGTAGCAACTCCACCAAAGTCGCCTACCTGAACTCCGACCGTCTCGACGGCAAGGATTCAACAGCTTTTGTGCAAGGCAAGATGTACGTGGCCCAAGTCAACAGCACCGGCACCAAGGCCAACGGCACCTCGGGCGTCACCACGAATCGCCTGAGCCTCGGTCAATATGAGGTGCTCTTTCCTCGTGTGGTGGCCGGTTGCTTTGCCCAAGTCACTCTGGGAAATACCTCCAAGTTGGTTGTAGACCAAGCAGGGGTATCCATTGGGACATCAGTGAGGTTTAACAACACCAAAGGTGTGTATGTCTACGCCACTGACAACACAGGCAGTTCTGTTGACGTGCCGTTCGTCATCTCGACGTATTGCCCATAACCGATAGACCCACTAGTCAAACGCCCTCTCCAGATCGGAGGGGGCGTTTGAAACGCGCCTGAGGCTGCCACTTTTCAGTAATTTTCCAAGAAATCAAGACATCCACCGATCTGCTTTTCTACTCTTAAAGCACTACCTACGGCACCCATTGCCACGCCACCGCCGCGAAAAGAGGTCCACCCATGAAGAAGTTTCTGTCCAAGTCGTCGCCCGTCGCCTGGTTCCTCTTAGGACTGCTGGTTGCCGGCGGAACCGGAACCGCTTACGCCGCCAACGGTGGCACGTTCCGATTGGGCCAATCCAACTCGGCTACGGCGACCACCAAACTCACCAACACCAAAGGCACCGCACTAAAGATCATCTCTAAGTCGAGCACGCCTCCCCTCAGCGTGGGAAGCAACTCAACCAAAGTCCCTTACCTCAATGCCGACAAAGTCGATGGTCTCAACGCCAGTCAAATTGCCACCCTGGGTGGCGGCTGGGCCGTCGTCCGTCCGGATGGAACCACCGTGCGAGCAAGCTCCGGAGTGACCGTCACCAAGCCCAGCACTGGGATCTACTGCGTGCGCGTGCCCGGTGTGAATTCTCAAACTCGCACGGCCACCGCACTACCAGATTGGACCAACAGCGCAACGGCTGGGCAAGTGGTCAGTCATATTGAAATCGCCTCCGACTCCAACGATTGTGTGACAAAGTCTGATTTCGATGTGCGGACATTCACGTTTGACCTGTCGACGAATGCCCTCAACAGCACGGATAACGCGTTTAGTTTCGCTGTTGCTCGATGAATCGAGCACCCGCGGTCGGGCTTCCTCGAGTGATCAGAGGGGCTCGGCCGCGGGCCTCCGCGAGCCAATGTCCGACCGGTTGTCCGTGAACCTCTAGGTTGGTGGGGTGACCACGACTGACTCTTCACCTGAAGCCGTGGACTTACCCTTGCTCGAACCCTCTGGTGGCGTCCCGCCTGTCCTGAATCGACCAGACGAGATCGCGGCGGCCGCTGATGCCATCGCTGGGGGCCATGGACCGGTCGCTATCGACGCTGAACGCGCCTCGGGTTACCGCTATGGCCAGCGCGCGTACCTCGTTCAAATCAAGCGCGCCGGATCTGGCAGTTTCTTGATTGACCCCATCGGGTTGCCTGACTTAAAACAAATCCACGACGCCATCGGCTCAGCCGAGTGGATCTTGCACGCCGCATCGCAGGATTTGCCGTGCTTGCTCGAACTGGGCATGAGTCCCACCACACTCTTTGACACCGAATTAGCCGGCCGCATTGCTGGCAAAGCGCGCGTCGGCCTTGGACCGCTCGTGGAAGAGGTCTTGGGGCTTCGGCTGGAAAAGGGACATGGCGCCGCTGACTGGTCCACCCGTCCACTTCCCGACCCCTGGTTGCGTTATGCCGTGTTGGATGTTGAGGTCCTGATCGAACTGCGCGACGCCCTGGCACAGGACCTTGATGATCAAGGTAAAACCCGTTGGGCGCATGAGGAATTTCACTCCATCGTCACCGCACCACCTCCCCCGCCGCGTGTTGATCCCTGGCGCCGCGTGTCCGGTTTGCATCGTGTCCGTCAACCACAGGGCTTGGCCATCGTTCGACAGATGTGGCACGCCCGTGATGAGATCGCCCAACAACGCGACATCGCACCGGGCCGCATCTTGCAAGATGTGGGGATCGTCGAAGTTGCACTGGCGGTGCCGACAACCGATGAACAGTTATTTAAGCTTCCTGGATTTCGCGGCCGTGGAGCTCAACGCAATGCACGAAAGTGGCTCTCGGCTATCGCCACAGCTACCGCACTGCCTTCCGACCAATGGCCGAAGAACTCAGTAACCAGCGATGGTCCGCCCCCAGCGCGCACCTGGGCGGATAAGAACAAAGAAGCCGCTCTTCGACTGTCGGCTGCTCGACATGCGGTCAGCGTGCTGTCGAACAAGCACTCCATCGCCGTGGAAAATCTGCTCACGCCTGACTACTTGAGGAGACTGTGCTGGACACCGCCCTGGAGCGATGACCAGGCTCCAGACCGCGGACCAGCGGATGCTTTCTTGAGCCAGCTGGGGGCTCGGCCCTGGCAGCGCGAACTTGTCCTTGAACCAGTGTTGGAAGCCATCGCTGTGGCTAGCCAGACCGGCGTGGCGCCCGTCACCGGACCGCCGGCTGAGCCTTCTGAGCCGACCTAGGGTAAGGTTAGGATTACCTAACTAGATCGAACGGACGGCCAGCATGCTCGGGAATTTCCTCATTGGACTGCGCGAAGGTCTTGAGGCGGCGATCGTCGTCAGCATCCTCATCGCCTACCTGATCAAGATCAATCGCCGCGACCAAATTCGATCCGTGTGGATCGGCGTGGGATTAGCCCTCGTGTTGTGCATAGGTTTCACCGCGGCACTAGCCGTGACCTCAACTACTTTGTCCGATTCAGCACAAGAAGCTTTTGCGGGTGTCGTTTCGCTCCTTGCTGTCGGCACCGTCACCTGGATGATCTTCTGGATGAAGAAGGCTGCCCGAGCCTTGAGTGGCGAACTGCGAAGAGGTGTAGACAAAGCGCTGGTCACCGGCGCGTCCGCCTTGGTCACTTTGGCATTTATCGCGGTTGCTCGTGAAGGTTTAGAAACAGCCATCTTTATCTGGTCCACGATTCAAGCCACCGGTGTGACTGCCGGTCCCGTGTTCGGAGCCATCTTGGGTCTCCTGACCGCCGTCGCCTTGGGTTTCCTTATCTACAACCAGACGGTCAAACTCAACATCAGCACCTTCTTCCGCTGGACTGGCGGTCTCTTGATTCTGGTGGCAGCAGGCGTTCTGATGTACGCCATTCACGAGTTCCAGGAATTGGGCTGGCTCCCAGGCGAAGACAACATCGCCTTCGACATCTCCAGCACGATCCCCCCTGAATCCTGGTACGGATCAGTACTCAAGGGGGCCATCAACTTCACCCCTGCTCCCTCTGTGCTCCAGGTTGTCGCTTGGCTTGCCTACGTCATCCCGATTACCTTCTTGTACTTCCTGCCACGCAAGCAGTCCACCGCAACGCCGGAGAGTTCGCCACAAGAAACCGCGCCAGCGGCCTCCTAGCTACACAAATATCACCTTGTTGGCTCAGACTTGATTACCCGGATATGACTCAGTGATTGCTACCGTTAATCCATGACTTCCTCCAGTTTGCGACAGTGCGTGCTGATGGTGTCTGTACTGCACGGCATTGATGTCACACCTCGTGATGATGGCGTGTGTCTGCCACCGAGCCCGAGCGTGGCTTCAAGCGGTGAACTCTTCGTCCCCTGGTCCACCATCGAATCGGTTGTCCGTGATTTCAGCGACGTTACCGACGTGGATGCCCGCAGGCACTTAGCTCACTGGTTGACAACCGCACGAGGACTAGGTGATCTTTCTGAGCAAGAGTTTCTGACGCACGTCACCGTGATGGGGATGCCACACAATGCCGCTCAGCACCCTGGATCTTCGTGGGTACATACGGAAGTTTTAGGTGGGGCGTTACATCTGGGATTGGGTCTGCGACTTCTCGGCCACCTTTCGGATGAGACCTCAGTCCTCACACCTGAACTCATGGCCACCACCGGACACGACCCAGCTCACGCTTGGGATGCCGGCTGGACCTACCTCAACGCCATGGGGCAGCTCGCTGCCGACCGCCATGACCGCGATCCCATCGGCGTCTTGCGCCCCATGGGTGATTGCGATGTGGTCTCACTCCTAGGTTCGCCCCATTTTCGCACTGGTCTAGCCCAGTTCCACAACGTTGGCATGCGGGCCGTGGCCGTACCGATGCGCACGCGCGGGTGGGTTGACCCCAATCACTTGGACTCAGCTTTTGTCCAAGGCGCAGCTGCAGCCACCGATGGTCCGCAACGAGGATTTACCACCGCAATGTTGGTCACGGCCGATGGCGTGTGGGAAGCCAAGCCCAGCGAAAACCTCGTTGACTTTGCTTTGCGTGATGAAACACAGGCCAGCAACTGGATCGATCAATCGCGCTTTCGGCCCTAACAGGTTCAGGGGGCGTCGACGGCGCGAGGTGTGCTTTGTTGCGTTGGTACCTGAAGCACCGCCGAACTGTTGCTCACGATCGTGGCCACAATGTCATCAATCGTCAAACCACATTCAATGAGGACTTCGGCTCGCTTGCCTTGATCCAAGAAGGCCAACGGGATTCCGTGGTTTTGTACCGGTGTCAAGATATTGGCATCGCGCATAGCCTGTGCCAAGGTCGAGCCCACGCCACCCACGCGCACACCATCTTCAATGGTCACCACGCGCTGATACTTACGTGTCATCGTCACGAGAGCTGGATCGATGGGCTTGACCCATCGAGGATCAACCACGGTTGCCCCAATCCCCTGCTCGCTCAACCGTTGCGCCACATCAAGACCCAGTCCAACCAGCCCACCAACGGCGACCACCAGGACCGTGTCGTGATCGCCGCGCACCAAGACATCCGTCTCGCCCTCACGAGCAAGGGCTGGGATGTCCTCTGGCAGGGCGCCCTTGGGATAGCGAACGACCGTAGGGGCATCAGAACAATCCAGCGCCTCACGCAATTCCTGGCGCAGCGTGACACCATCGCGCGGAGCTGCTAATCGCAAAGTGGGAATCATCTGCAACATGGACATGTCCCACATGCCGTTATGGCTGGCTCCGTCATCGCCCGTCACGCCGGCGCGATCGAGGACGAACGTGACACCGGCTTGGTGAAGAGCCGAGTCCATCAAGACTTGATCCAGAGCGCGGTTAAGGAAGGTGGCGTACACCGCAACGATGGGATGCAACCCACCCATGGCCATTCCGGTTGCTGAGGTCACCGCATGTTGTTCGGCAATCCCCACATCAAAGACCCGCTTCGGGAAACGTTCGGCGAAAGCGGTCAAACCCGTGGGCGCCATCATGGCTGCCGTAATCGCGACCACGTCCTCGCGCTCTTGGCCTATGGCGACCAGTTCCTCGGCAAAGGTAGACGTCCATGTCGGACCACTAGCTGATGCGCCGCGACCCGTAGTCGGATCGATCACACCGATGCCGTGGAAACGATCAGCTTCATCGTTTTCCGCTGGCGCGTAGCCATAACCCTTGGTGGTAATTGCGTGAACGATGACCGGACCCGGGAAACCCTTGGCGCGTTCGAGGGCTCGTTCCAAAGCCTCCACATCGTGCCCA
>CAEZVF010000015.1_pt1 | contig 9272 bp, 8 predicted proteins | sample 7264671 | NCBI WGS metagenome assembly CAEZVF01 (sample SAMEA6813849, study PRJEB35770) | uncultured Actinomycetes bacterium | biome: Freshwater; feature: Freshwater reservoir; material: water | place: Czech Republic | collected 2017-05-23 | depth 0.5m m
GCTGCCGCGACTTCGTTACGACCAGTTCATGAAGTTTGGCTGGAAGGTTCTGATTCCCGTCTCGCTGGTGTGGATTGTCATCGTCGCTACCGCTCGAGCCTTGCGTCAGTCCGCCAACGTTGACTCGTCTTCGCTTTTGGTCGTCGTGGGTGTCATTTTGACGATATTGGTGGTCCTCAGTTTTGTGTTGGACGCAATGATCAGTCGCCGGATGCCGCGCGAGATCGAACCCGAGCCGGAATTTGATGCCTTTGCTGGCGGATTCCCGGTGCCACCATTGCCTGGCCAGAAACTTCCGACTCCGGCAGCTTCGGCCCAAACGATTTCCTCAACTGAAGGGGACTCACGTGGCTGACGTCATCGGAACCATCAAGGGATTTGGTGTCACCTTCGGGACGATGTTCAAGAAGGTCAACACCGAGCAGTACCCCGAGGAAAAGCGCGGTCGCGACTTTCCTATCGAGCCGCGCTTCCACGGGCGTCACCAGCTCAACCGGTACCCCGACGGTCTAGAAAAGTGCATCGGTTGCGAACTGTGCGCATGGGCCTGCCCGGCTGACGCTATTTTTGTTGAAGGTGGCGACAACACCGAAGACAATCGTTTCTCACCCGGCGAGCGTTACGGCAAGGTCTATCAAATCAACTACTTGCGTTGCATTTTGTGCGGCTTGTGCATTGAGGCTTGTCCCACACGCGCATTGACCATGACGAATGAATACGAACTAGCCGACGACGATCGTGGCCGCTTGATCTTTACCAAGGAACAACTCTTGGCACCGCTCATGGAAGGCATGATTTCGCCGCCGCACCCCATGGTGGCCGGAACCACGGATACCGATTACTACCAAGGCAAGATCTCTGGTCCTGATGCGCACCAGGAGCTCGCCCGCACCCGCGAGCCCGAAAACCGCGATGGGGTCAGCCAGTGACCACTTACCTTGCAACTGGAGTAGCGACAGTGTCAGCGGGCGAAACCTTTGCCTTCTGGGTGCTGGCCATCCTGACCGTGGGCGGCGCGATTGGAATGCTGCTTTCGCGTAAGGCGGTTCACTCCGCATTGTGGATCGCTTTGACCATGGTCAGTCTTGCGGTGCTCTATTTGATCAACGCGGCACCGTTTTTGAGCATGGTGCAGATCATCGTGTACACCGGAGCAGTCATGATGCTGTTCCTCTTCGTCCTGATGTTGATCGGTGTTGATGCGGCTGACTCCTTGGTCGAAACAATTAAGGGTCAGCGCCTTGCCGCTGTATTGGTCGGCATCGGATTTGGCTTGTTGCTCTTGGCCGGCGTGGGCGGTTTGACCGTCAATGAAGTCAAGGGACTAGATGCAGCGACGAGCCAAGCGGGTGGCAACCTTCAAGCCGTTGCACAACTGATCTTTGGCCGTTACGTCTTGGCGTTTGAAGTCACCAGCGCCTTGCTGATCACCGCTGCCGTTGGTGCAATCGTTTACACGCACCGTGAGCGTCTGGTGGGTAAGCCGACGCAAGCCATGATTTCGCGAGCTCGGTTTACCTCGGTCACCGCGCCACGAAGCCCGATGCCGGCTCCTGGTGTGTTTGCCAATCACAATGCGGTGGACACTCCTGCTCTGCTTCCCGATGGCTCCCCGGCGCTGGATTCGGTGCCTGCTCCATTCCAAGTCGAAGAAGCCCGCACCTTCACCACTGCAGATGGTCGAGTCATTACTGCTGTTTACCCCGAGGGGGATGACAAATGAACCCGATGAACTACATCTACCTCTCGGCTGCGCTGTTTAGCATCGGTGCATTTGGAGTGTTGTTCAGGCGTAACGCCATCGTGGTGTTTATGTGTGTCGAGTTGATGCTCAACGCCGCCAACCTTGCCTTCGTCACTTTTGCACGGATCAATGGCACCCTCGATGGGCAGGTGGTGGCCTTCTTCGTGATGGTCGTTGCTGCCGCTGAGGTGGTTATTGGACTTGCCATCATCATGTCCATATTTGCTACTCGTCGATCAGCATCGATCGACGAAGCTAACTTGTTGAGGTCCTAAGTTGATGGAGACCATAACCGCTGCGAGCGGTACTACGTCCTTGACTTGGCTGCTCATCGCTCTGCCACTAGCCGGAGCTTTGATCTTGCTGGGCACCGGTCGCGTGACCAACAAGTGGGGTCACCTGCTGGGTGTGGCCACGATTGCTGGCTCGTTCGGTGTTGCGGTGGCTCTGTGGCTGAACTTACTTTCCAAGCCCTCTGAAGACCGCGCTGTTCGACAGTTCCTTTTCACCTGGCTTGATTTGGGCCGGTTCAAGGTAGACGTTGCATTGCAACTCGACCAACTCTCGATGGCCTTCGTCCTGCTCATCACCGGCGTTGGTTTGTTGATTCATATCTACGCTGTGGGTTACATGAAGGGCGATGATGGACGTCGTCGTTTCTTTGGTTACCTCAACCTCTTCGTCGCGGCCATGCTGTTGCTGGTCCTCGCCGACAGCTACGCCTTGCTCTACATCGGCTGGGAAGGCGTCGGTCTGGCCTCTTACCTGTTGATTGGTTATTACCAAACGCGCGATACGGCCGGCCCAGCCGCCAAGAAGGCCTTTGTGGTAAACCGCGTCGGCGACATCGGAATGTCCGTGGCGATCATGCTCATGTTCGCCGCTTTTGGAACGGTGACTTTCCAAGGTGTTTTCGAAGCAGCCCCTGGCGCAAGTTCGGCGATGGTGACCGGCATTGGCCTCATGCTCTTGTTGGCAGCGTGTGGAAAGTCTGCTCAATTCCCGCTGCAGTCGTGGTTGTTGGATGCGATGGAAGGTCCTACCCCGGTATCGGCTTTGATTCACGCCGCAACGATGGTGACCGCCGGTGTGTACCTGATTGCTCGCTCGAACCCGATCTTTGACCTTGCCCCCACCGCGCAGATGGCCGTGATCATCGTTGGTTTGATCACGTTGCTCGCGGGAGGCATCATCGCCAGCGCCAAGGACGACATCAAGAAAGCCTTGGCCGGCTCAACCATGAGCGCTATCGGTTACATGATGCTGGCGGTGGGACTTGGTCCCACAGGCTACGTCTTTGCCATTGCCTTCCTGTTGGCTCACGGATTCTTTAAAGCTGGACTGTTCCTTGGTGCCGGCTCGGTGATGCATGGGATGAACGATCAAGTCAACATGCGCCGGTTTGGTGGTCTGCGTTCAGTCATGGCCATCACAACGGCGACCTTTGGTTTGGGCTACTTGGCCATCATCGGTATTCCACCGTTGGCTGGCTACTTCACCAAGGACTTGATCATCGAGTCAGCCATGGCGCGCAACCCCATCATTGGTGGTCTTGCCGTTATCGGTGCAGGACTGACGGCCTTTTACATGAGCCGCATCTTCTTTATGACCTTCATCGGTAAGAAGCGCTGGACTGAGGATGTCCACCCGCACGAATCGCCCTGGTCAATGACGGTGCCGATGTTGGTTCTCGCCATCGGCTCGGTGGCTTCGGGCTACTTGTTGATGCGTGATAACACGTTAGAGAAATGGCTGGAGCCAGTGACGGGTTTTGTTGAGCCAGAAGGCTCGTTGGCTCCCGCAGTGGTGACGGGAATTTCGTTGGCAGCTGTCGCCGTGGGAATTGTCGCTGCGATCTTGCTCTACTTGCGTCGCGATGTGCCTCAGGTTGCTCCTGAGAAGGTGTCCTTCTTGGTCCTCGCAGCGCGTAAAGACTTGTTTGGCGATGCTTTTAACGAAGCAGTCTTCATGCGTCCTGGTCAGTGGCTGACGCGATCGCTGGTGTGGGTCGACAACAAGGTCATCGATGGTGCTGTTAACGGAGTCGCTGCATCCTTGGGCGGCCTGTCAGCGCGGGCTCGTCGAATCCAAACGGGATACACCCGTTCTTACTCGTTGGTGATGCTCTCAGGTGCGCTCTTAGTCCTGGTCCTTCTTGCGATTGTGGGGCGCTGACATGAAAAACGTTCCTTGGTTGCTTATTGCTGGATTGGTTCCGCTGGTGGGAACCGCGCTGATTGCCGTTGTCCCACGTAAGTCGTGGGTTCGCGGGATTGCTCTTGGAACATCCCTGGTCACGTTGGCCGTCGTCATCGCGATGGCCACCCAATTCCAGATCGGTGGACCCGACAAGTTCCAGTTCGTCACCACGTATAGCTGGATCCCTGCCTTTGGCGTGAGCTTCACGCTGGGCGTGGACGGAATCGGGTTAGTTCTTGTCGCCCTGGCAGCGTGTTTGGTGCCGGTTGTCCTGATCGCTTCGTGGCGCGATGTCGAGCCACCTGGATCGATCAAGAGTTACTTCGGACTCATGCTCGTTTTGCAGTCGATGATCATTTGGGTCTTTTCGGCACTGGACGTGTTCTTGTTCTACCTGCTCTTCGAAGCAATGTTGATCCCCGCGTACCTGTTGATCGGTCGTTTTGGTGGCGCCCAACGTTCTTACGCGGCGATGAAGTTCTTGCTCTACAGCCTCTTTGGTGGATTGATCATGCTCGCGGCCCTCATCGGGTTGTATGTGGCGAGCCAAACCCTCTTGGGCAACGGAACCTTTGACTTCCAAACGTTGAGCTCGTTGCAGATCAACACCGGATTGCAAAACTGGCTCTTCCTGGGATTCTTCTTGGCCTTTGCCATCAAGGCACCCCTGTGGCCACTGCACACTTGGTTGCCCGACGCTGCTTCTGAGGCCACGCCTGGCACTGCCGTGATGTTGGTCGCCTTGATGGACAAGGTCGGCACCTTCGGCATGATCCGTTACTGCCTGCAATTGTTCCCAGATGCTTCTCGCACGTTCGCCTTCACCATTTGCATTTTGGCGGTCGTCTCCATCGTTTACGGAGCGCTCGTGGCGATTGGCCAAACGGACATCATGCGCTTGATCTCGTACACATCTGTTTCGCACTTTGGTTTCATCATCATCGGAATCTTTGCTTTCACCACCCAAGGCCAAACCGGTTCGGTGTTCTACATGGTGGCGCACGGATTCAGCACTGCGGCGCTGTTCCTCATCGCTGGCGTGATGATGGCTCGCGGCAAGTCGCGCAACATCGCGGACTACGGCGGCGTGTTCAAGGTCGCTCCGCTGCTGGCTGGCTTTGTATTGATAGCCGGTCTTTCTGGGTTGGCGTTGCCAGGTATGGCGAGCTTCCCTGGCGAGTTCCTCGTCCTGGTGGGTTCATTCCTGCGCTATCCCGTGCTGGCCATCATCGCCACTGTCGCGATCGTGCTGTCAGCTGTCTACATCTTGTGGCTGTACCAACGGGTGGCTACGGGTGAACCTCGTGGTGTCGTGACCGAGAAGTTCGGCGATCTGCGCAGCCGTGAAGTCTGGGTCTTTGTTCCCATCGTCGCCGTCATGATCGCCTTGGGTGTTTACCCCCAAGCTGTCACGCGCGTCATCGAGCCTGCGGTGCAATCAACTCTTGACCGAGTCGGCGCAGTGAACCCAGAACCAACAGCGCTCAAGCCTGCTGAATCCACGAAGGAGACCACGCCATGATGGGTCTGCCCGCAGCAACGCAGGGACTGTTCCCAGTCCCGCAGCTTGAGTACCAAAACCTGGCACCAGTCCTGATCGTGCTGGTCGCCGCCTTGCTCGGTGTCCTGGTCGAGGCCTTCTTGCCTCGCACGGCGCGGTTCCGCGCACAACTGGTGGTCACCTTTGGTGGACTGCTGATTGCCTTGGCCGCGCTCTTCTTTGCTGGCAACACCGATGGCGTCATCGCTGAGGGCGCGATTGCCTGGGACGGCCCAGCGCGATTCCTGCAAGGTCTGATCCTGGTCTTGTCCTTTGTCGCTTTCTTGCTCTTTACTGACCGCAAGATCGACCCAGGCCGCGATGCCTTTGCGCCTCGCGTTTCCGCCGTTCCTGGTAGTGCTGAAGAGCAATCACTGACCGAAAAGTTGGTGCAGCAAACCGAGGTGTACCCCTTGGCGCTGTTCTCGGTCAGCGGCATGTTGCTTTTCCCGGCCGCCAATGACCTGCTGATGATGTTTGTGGCGTTGGAAGTCTTGTCTTTGCCGCTGTACCTGTTGGCGGGCATGGCCCGTCGTCGTCGCCTCCTGTCACAAGAAGCAGCCTTGAAGTACTTCTTGTTGGGGGCGTACTCCTCGGCTTTCTTCCTCTTTGGTTCAGCCATGATCTACGGCTACGCCAACTCGTTGCGCTTTAGCGAGATCGCTGCTGCGACCTCAAGTCAGTCGGCATCTGAAGGACTGCTTCTGGTGGGCATTGGCTTGATCTCCGTGGGCTTGCTCTTCAAGATCGGCGCAGCGCCGTTCCATGAATGGACCCCAGACGTCTATCAGGGTGCCCCGACGGTGATCACCGCTTTCATGGCGGCCACCACCAAGGTTGCTGCCTTCGGTGCACTGGTCCGCATCTTCTACGTTGCCTTTGGCCCGGTGCGCGAACAGTGGCTGCCGTTGATCTCGGTGATTTCAGCTTTGACGATGTTGGTTGGTGTGATTTTTGCGCTGACTCAGCGCGAGATGAAGCGCATGTTGGCGTATTCCTCGATTGCCCATGCAGGCTTCTTACTCACTGGCGTGGTGGCGCTGTCGCAAAAGGGTGTTGGCGCGATCTTGTTCTACCTCGTGGCGTATGGCTTTGCCACCATCGGTGCATTTGGGATTGTCACCTTAGTTCGCGATGGTGCGGGCGAAGCCTCTGACTTATCTGCTTGGGCAGGATTGGGCAAGCGCTCACCTGGAGTAGCAGCCTTGTTCTCCCTGTTCCTTTTGTCCATGGCAGGTATCCCGCTCACGGCAGGATTCCCCGCTAAGTTCGCGGTGTTCTCTGCCGCATCGGCCTCGGGCGCGAGTTGGTTAGTAATCGTCGGTGTAATCGCTAGTGCGATTGCGGGATTCTTCTACGTTCGCGTCATCGTCTTGATGTTCTTTACGGACCCGCAGGACGACACCACCACCGTGGCGATCCCCTCGCTGGCTACAGCGGTCTCTCTTGCGGTGTGTGCCGGAGTGACGATCGTGCTGGGTGTACTTCCTCAAATCGGACTCGAAGTCGCTGATCGAGCGTCTTTGTTTATCCGGTAGGGACGAGCCGATGACCACCCCCTTTGGTCTGGAATCCCTCGACGGTGCGCTAGAGGCGGACCTGCGCAATGGGCTGGACCAGGTGGAGGTGCGACTGCGCGAGGCGGTCAAGAGCCAGGACTCCTTTGTCGCCGAAGCGGCCAGCTATCTAGTCGAGGCCGGCGGTAAGCGTTTTCGGCCGCTCCTGACGCTCTTGGGTGCGCAATTTGGAGATCCTCACCGCGTTGAAGTCATTGATGCAGCAGCTGTAGTGGAGATAACGCACCTAGCGACGCTGTATCACGATGACGTGATGGACGAGGCACCCTTGCGTCGAGGCGCGGCTTCGGCCAACAGTCGTTGGGATAACAGCGTGGCCATCCTGACCGGAGATTTCTTGTTCGCGCGGGCCTCACAAATCTTGGCCGACCTCGGCCCTGAGGCGGTACGCATTCAGGCCCTGACCTTTGAGGAACTCGTCAGCGGCCAGATTCGAGAAACGATCGGCCCACGCGAAGGCGAAGACCCCATTCACCATTACTTAGAGGTCGTTGCGGAGAAGACCGGCTCGCTGATCGCGACGAGTGGACTGTTTGGGGCCATGTTTAGTGGTGCCCCCGCCCCAATCCAGGAAGCGATGCGTTCCTTTGGTGCTTCCATCGGAATTGCCTTCCAACTCAGCGACGATGTTTTGGATGTGGCGAGCGAATCCAGCGAATCCGGGAAGACTCCGGGCACGGACCTGCGCGAAGGTGTCCTGACTTTGCCCGTACTGCAAGCCTTGGCGGTCGATGATGCGGATGCGCGTGAAATTGGCCGGTTGATTGGTCCGGATTTGGCACAGGTTTCTGAGGCCGAAGTCGATCAGCGCGTGGAACAAGCGTTGGTGATGCTGCGTCAGCACGAGGGAATGAACTTGGCTCGTGCTGAGCTGAGCCGCTGTGCCGCATCGGCCCGTGAACTGCTTGTTCCCTTGCCAGATTGCGCTGCTAAAGAGGCGCTGGCGGCATTGACTGATGTCGTGGTGAGTCGGTCGGTCTAGTTCGCAACAGCGCGAACGTGTCGAGCCGGCCTTAGACCGTCAACAGCAAGAATGGTCAGAGCTATCCAGACCAGGGCAAACCCGATAAAGCGCGTGGGTGACATGTCTTCCTGAAAGACGACCAAACCAAGGATGAATTGGATGGTCGGATTGGTGTATTGCATGAGTCCCATGAGCGACAGTGGCACCTTGGGTGTTGCATAGCCGAAGAGCAAAAGTGGAATCACCGTCAAAATGCCTAACCCCATGAGTAACGCGGATGTGCCCAGCCCTTGTTGGGTAGTGGTGAGTTCCTGACGTTGCGCTAGTACTCCCAGCATGATCAGGGCGGGAATGAACATCGCACCGGTCTCAATTCCCACGCCGGCTAAGGGCGGGGCGTTCCCGAGCTTCTTGGTCAGGCCATAGAAGGCAAAGGTCACACCCAGTACCAAGGCAATCCATGGAATGCGCCCGTATCCGACGGTCAAAATCACCACAGCCAGTCCGGCTACGGCGAGCGCAACCCACTGCAAGGGGCGAAGCCGCTCGCGTAACAGCACGACGGCCAAGAAGACCGTGACCAGCGGATTGATGTAGTAGCCCAGTGCACCTTCAATGACCGCTTGATTGGATACGGCATAGGCGTAAACAGTCCAGTTGATGGACAAGATCAGGCCACCGAGTGCACAGGCAATGACAGCGGTGCGAGTGGTGAGGGTGGCCTTGAAGGCTGGCCACTGGCGCAGGATCGTCAACACGATCACTACCAAAATCAGCGACCACACGATTCGGCTCGCTGAGATTTCAAAAACATTGACACCCTTAAGCAGGGCGAAGTACAACGGGAAAAAACCCCACAGCGCGTAAGCAGCTAAGGCAGCAATTACGCCCTTGCGGTGAGAATTCAGTTGATCGTCCAGGTGTCGTTACCGGCGATGAGTGCAGCCAAATCTGCCTTGCCTGATGCCTTCGACTTGGCCACCTGGTCACGCAAAAGCGTGTCATAGGTCGGACGCTCGATGGAGCGGAAGATGCCCATCGGAGTTTGATCCAAGTTGTCCGGATTTGACAGCCGGGACAAGGCAAAAGCCAAGCCGGGGTCAGCCGCGTGTGCGTCGTGGACCAGGACGTTGTCTAGGCCAACCTCGGCAACAGCTGCGACCTTGATTGAGCCATCGGCTGCCCGGATCACACCATTTTCGCGCTCGCGACCAAAGGTGATGGGCTGACCATGCTCGAGGAGGATGA
>CAEZVF010000016.1_pt1 | contig 8987 bp, 7 predicted proteins | sample 7264671 | NCBI WGS metagenome assembly CAEZVF01 (sample SAMEA6813849, study PRJEB35770) | uncultured Actinomycetes bacterium | biome: Freshwater; feature: Freshwater reservoir; material: water | place: Czech Republic | collected 2017-05-23 | depth 0.5m m
CATGACGACCGCTCCTGTTGTCTTGCCGGCTGGTCGCCTGATCACATCCGCTGTTGCTGCCGGATCAGTTGCTTCGGCCGTGGTTCTGATCGGATCACCTTCAACGACGATGCTGGCGATCTTGTGCTTGTTCTCTTTGACGCTGGGTGTGCTGTTCGTGCTTCCGGTCGGTGGAGCCGACGTCCCGATTGTGATCTCGCTGTTGAACGCTTTCACCGGACTTTCGGTGGCTGCCAGCGGTTATGTCTTGCAAAACGTGTTGCTGATCATCGCCGGCACCTTGGTGGGTGCCAGTGGAACGCTCTTGACCCAGTTGATGGCTGAAGCCATGGGCCGACCCATCACGAACACCCTCTTTGGTGCGTTCAAAGCCAGCACAGCAACGGCTGCGGGCTCAGGTGAAGAGCGTCCGTACCGATCCTCCAGCGCTCAAGACGTGGCCATCATGCTCGGCTATGCGCAAAAAGTGATCATCGTTCCTGGCTACGGCTTAGCGGTGGCTCAGGCCCAGAACACCATCCGTGAATTGGTTGACCTGCTCACCGAACGAGGCATTGAGGTCGAATACGCGATCCACCCGGTGGCCGGTCGAATGCCAGGACACATGAATGTGCTGTTGGCTGAAGCCAATGTGCCCTACGAGCAACTCAAAGAAATGGACGAAGTCAACCCAGAGTTCTCCACCACCGACGTCGCGCTTGTCGTGGGGGCCAATGACGTGGTGAACCCAGCAGCTCGAGATGACAAGACGGCGCCGATCTATGGCATGCCGATTTTGGATGTGGATCAAGCCCGTCAGGTGGTATTCCTCAAGCGCTCCATGCGCCCTGGCTTTGCGGGCATTGAAAATGATCTGCTATTTCAACCGCAAACGTCACTTCTCTTTGGTGATGCTAAGGATTCCCTTACCAAGGTCGTTGCTGCCGTTAAGGGTCTGTAGGGTTTGGACTTGCGCGCGATTGGGGACTTTTGACCCGTGCGTCAGGCTCGCAAATTCTTAATAATCTGCTGAAACTATGTGCGACAACTGTGTTCTGAGGAGGAATCGTGGGACTCGATAACTACGGCTATGGCGTGGACTACTTCGGCTACCGAAAGAAGTTTGGCGTCTTGGTCCCCTCCACAAACACCGCTGTTGAGGTCGAGTACAACGCCATGCGTCCCGAAGGCGTCATCACCGCAACGCGTCCCTGCGTTATTCCTCCCTTCGTGGTCAACACCGAAGAAGAGTTTGTCGCCATGGTCGAGGCGATTAGTGCCGCCACCGAGCCAGGCCTGAAGGACCTTTTGACCGTGAAGCCAGATCACGTGGTCTTTGGCTACTCGGCAGAGACGTTTTGGGATGGCAAGCAGCGCTCCGACGCGATGTTTAACAAGTACAACGACATGGCGATGGAAATTGCCGGCTGTGGGATCACTTTTGGTGCCCAAGCAATCTTGGACGCGTTCGAGCTCTACCCCCAGATCAAGAAGGTCGGTGTGGTCAGCCCCTACGCCCCGATCGGTAACACCATGGTGGAGAAGTTCCTTAACGACATTGGCTATGAAGTCGTGCGCATGAAGGGTCACAACTCACCAGGACCGGTCGAAATTGCTCACGAGCCGTTTGCCAAGAGTCGCGAATTGGTTCGACAGGTGGATGGCGACGATGTAGATGCCATCCTCCAGGCCGGAACCAACCTCTATTTCGCTCCGCTTGCGGACGCACTTGAGAAGGAATTGGGCAAGCCGGTCTTAGCGATCAACACCATCACCTGGTGGCATGCGCTTCGTAGTAACGGAATTTCAGACCGTATGGACGGTTTTGGTTCGTTGCTTCGCGAGCACTAATCCGGCGAAGTTCAACTTTTCCTTTACTGCTGCCTTTCCCGCGTGGAGCAGGTGACGAAGCGCGCGCTTTCTGTCATCCTCTGAGGTAACAACTTCAGTGGAGGTGACCGATGGCTGTAGACGACATTGATTACGTCGTTGCTGTCTATCGTGAAAGCGGGCAGTGGATTGCTGCTCCGTTACCTCCGCGCGCGGGCGAGTCACTGGAAAACCTGGTTCAGGCGATCCGACAGTTCCCGGGCGAAGGCGGCAATCTCGGTTTCGTTTCTATTCATGACGATGCCGCGGTTGTCCTGCGGGTGACTGGGCCAGACGTGCACATCTTTATTTCCGATGCCTCTGCTGCTGAGGATTTCTCGCTGGCTGCAGAAATCATTGATTTGGTCGGCGAGCCCGATGACGACGACGAGCCCGCGGTTGCTGGTGACACATCGCTGCTGAAGAGTTTGGGAATTGGTAGTTCCGACCTCATGACCTTGTGTGAAGACAACGAGTTTTATCCGCACGATGTATTCGCGGAGATCGCTGAACGCCTCGGTTGCGGTCCGCAGTTTGAGCACGCGCGCGACGAATCTGGCGCGTAGCCAGCACTGCTGACATGACTCCCTTTTTGCCAGCCGATCTTGCCGCCATGGAGTCTGCGCTCGAACAGGCTCGACTGGCATTAACTACTTCCGATGTCCCCGTTGGCGCTGTGGTCATTGATCAAACCGGTGCGGTTATCGGTGTTGGTCGCAATGAACGGGAAGCTCTAGGCGACCCCACCGCTCATGCTGAAGTCTTGGCCTTGCGCGCCGCAGCCATACACCGCGGCGAATGGCGGCTGTCGGGCTGTTCGTTGGTGGTCACGCTTGAACCCTGCACGATGTGTGCAGGTGCGGCGGTTCTGGCCCGTGTTGATCGCATTGTCTTTGGTGCGCACGATGAGAAGGCGGGTGCGGCGGGATCGATGTGGGATCTCGTGCGCGACCGCCGGCTCAACCATCGGCCCGAAGTCATCTCCGGAGTCCTCGCCGATGAATCGGCAGCGCTCCTACGTGAATTCTTTGGCCGGTAGGTCTGGTAACGCGGTCGGTTTCCGCGCACCGCCGGCCCGGTCGCAAACCGTTTTATTGACCGGACCCACAGCGCACTCCAACCGCCCGCCGACGCGTTCAGACCCCCTAACGCGTACGCTTCTTCGCGGTGGCGTGTCCGAGTGGCCTAAGGAGCACGCCTCGAAAGCGTGTGAGGGTGAAAGCTCTCCGTGGGTTCAAATCCCACCGCCACCGCCATACAAAATGACCAGTCCGTCAGGGCTGGTCTTTTGTCTATGTGGCCGCGGGATTTGGGCGGAGCGCAGCGGAGGAAAAAAACGGCGCCGCCCTGGTGGTGGGGCGACGCCGTTTGACGTGGCGGAGGATACGAGATTCGAACTCGTGAGGGCTTGCACCCAACACGCTTTCCAAGCGTGCGCCATAGGCCAACTAGGCGAATCCTCCGTGGCAGAGATTACCCGTGGGCAAGACCTAGGGGTAAGTCAGCACCTCTTAGACTTGTCAGCGACCCCTCGTACGGCGGTATCTCGCTGAACCCCCCAGGGCCGGAAGGCAGCAAGGGCAGGTGAGCTCTATCGGGTGTGCGGGGGGTCACTTCACGTCAGCGACCGCGCGTAGGGTGAGCCTGTGTCCTTGGCCTTGTACCGCCGCTACCGACCCGAGACTTTCGATGAAGTCATCGGGCAAGACCATGTGACCGGACCCTTGGGTCAAGCGCTGGCCAGTGGCCGCGTGCATCACGCCTTCTTGTTTTCCGGTCCTCGTGGTTGTGGCAAGACCACCAGCGCGCGCATTTTGGCCCGTGCCCTCAACTGTGAACAAGGACCAACACCGACACCGTGTGGCAAGTGTCAGTCCTGCCAAGACCTAGCTAATGGTGGTCCTGGCAGCTTGGACGTTATTGAAATTGACGCTGCCTCACACGGTGGTGTCGACGATGCGCGCGATTTGCGCGAGCGCGCTTTTTACGCTCCGGTCTCCTCGCGCTACAAGGTCTACATCATCGACGAGGCCCACATGGTCACGCGCGAAGGATTCAACGCGCTGTTGAAGCTTGTCGAAGAGCCACCGGATCACGTGAAGTTTGTTTTTGCCACCACCGAGCCGGACAAAGTCTTGGCCACGATTCGCAGTCGTACTCACCACTACGCCTTCCGATTGGTTGCTCCGCGCATCTTGAGCGATCACCTCGCGCGCGTTGCCGCGGAGGAAAACGTCACGGTTGAGGACGCTGTTTTGCCGATGGTCGTGCGCGCTGGTGCTGGATCGGTGCGAGATGCCCTCAGCGTGTTGGACCAATTGATCGCGGGTTCCACCGAGAACACGATTTCCATGTCTTATGCGTCGGGACTGCTGGGTTACACGGATGGCCAGTTACTCGACGACGTGATTGACGCCTTTGCGGCTCGACGAGGAGCCAACGTTTTTGAAACTTTAGATCGCGCACTCGATAGCGGGCTGGATCCTCGCCGCTTTGTCGCTGATCTCCTGGAGCGGTTCCGCGACTTGTTGATTCTCACGGTGGCCGGCGCTGACACCGAACACTTAGATGCACTCATCACCGCAGCACCCGATGAGTTGGACCGCATGAAGGTCCAAGCATCACACTTTGGTCTGGCTGAGCTCACACGCAATGCCGAAGTGCTGTCCGAAGGCTTAGTGGAAATGCGCGGTGCCACCTCACCGCGCTTGCTCCTGGAAATCATGGCAGCACGCTTGTTGCTTCCTGGCGCAGACGATGCTGATCGCGGACTGCAAGTGCGCGTTGAACAACTCGAACGGCAATCACGTCAGGCCGCCGCCGGCCGACCAGCGCCAGCACCGGCTGTCGTACCTACTCCTGTCATGTCCCAGCCGGTGGCGCCAACGACTGCTCCCGTGGTTGCTGATGATGTTTCTCCAGCCGAGGTAGCCCCAGCAAAATCCAAGAAGGGCACTCAGGCGGCCGCAACGGGAACCGACGTTGAAGCCGTTCGGCGTAAGTGGCCCGAGATTGTTGAAGAGATTAAGAACGTCAAGCGCAGTGCATGGATTCAACTCAATCGACCCGGCAGTGGGGTCTTGAGTGTTGATCAAAGTCGCGTTGCTGTTGGGTTGCCGGACGTAGGAACAGCAAAGGGTTTCGTCGCTGGTGGCTATGACCAACTGTTGGCAACGGCGATTTCGCAGGTCATGGGCAGCCCGTACACCGTGGACGTCATCGGACAGCCCGTCCCGGATTCATTGACGGTGGCTGGATTGAGTTCAGCACCAGCTGCTGCACCAGCGGAGCCAACACCAGCCACTGGTCCCAAGCGCAAGAGCGGTCGCGACATCATCGAGGCCGAAAAGGTCGCTCAGGCCGAGCCGGCAGCAGCGGTGGTAGACGACACCAACATCGAAACTGATGAAACCGAACTCGTAGGCGAAGCGCTGATCACTGCAGCCTTTGATGCCAAGAGCTTGGGAGAGCTCGAATCCGACTCTTAAGCCGTAGGGTGATGGTGTGTACGAAGGCGTAATTCAAGACCTCATTGACGAACTCGGACGTCTTCCTGGCGTGGGTCCTAAAGGCGCGCAGCGCATTGCCTTCCACCTGCTCAACGCTGATTCGGCTGACGTCAAACGCCTCGCTGACTCGTTGATTGAAGTCAAAGACAAAGTTCATTTTTGCAAAACGTGTTACAACGTCGCGCAGGCCGAACAGTGCCGGATTTGTGCTGATGTGCGTCGCGAACTGACGGCGATTTGTGTTGTCGAAGAACCCAAGGACGTCATCGCCGTCGAGCGCACTCGTGAATTTCGTGGGCGCTACCACGTTCTTGGTGGAGCGATTAATCCGATGGAAGGTATTGGCCCCGATGATCTGCGCATCAAGGAACTCATGATGCGTTTGGGTGATGACACCATCACCGAGGTGATCTTGGCGATGGACCCCAACGTTGAGGGCGAGGCGACGGCTAGCTACCTGGCGCGCATTATCAAGCCCATGGGGATCAAGACCTCCCGTTTGGCCAGTGGCCTGCCCGTTGGCGGCGACCTTGAGTATGCCGACGAGATCACCCTGGGACGAGCCTTTGAGGACCGCAGACCCCTTGATGGCTGAGTGTCGCCCCTAGGCGGAGCGATACACTAAGGGCTCCGTTCTGATCACGCTTTGGAGTAGCCCCGTGGCACTTGTTGTGCAGAAGTACGGCGGCTCCTCAGTCGCCGATGCTGACTGCATTAAGCGCGTGGCCCAACGCATAGTTGATACCAAGAAGGCCGGCAACGATGTCGTCGTGGTCGTAAGCGCCATGGGCGATACCACCGATGACCTCATCGACTTGGCCCAACAAGTCAGCCCCGAACCTCCGGCTCGCGAACTCGACATGTTGCTGACCGCGGGTGAGCGCATTTCGATGGCTGTGCTTGCCATGGCGATTGCGGACTTAGGTTTCGAAGTTAAGTCGTTTACTGGTTCGCAAGCCGGTGTCATCACCGACAGCGTGCACGGTAAAGCGCGCATCATTGATGTCACGCCTGGTCGACTTAGTGGCGCGCTCGCCGAAGGCACCATTTGCATCGTCGCTGGCTTTCAAGGCGTGAGCCAAGACACCAAAGACATCACCACGCTTGGTCGTGGTGGATCGGACACCACCGCTGTTGCTCTGGCCGCTTCGCTCAATGCCGATGTGTGCGAGATCTACACCGACGTGGATGGTGTTTTTTCCGCTGACCCGCGCATCGTTCCGGCTGCTTCTCGCCGAGCGTTTTTGACCTATGAAGAAATGCTCGAACTCGCAGCACAGGGCGCCAAAGTTTTGCACCTTCGTTGTGTGGAATATGCACGTCGATTTGATCTGCCGATTCATGTGCGGTCATCGTTCAGTTTGGACGAAGGCACCATGATTGTTGGCCGTATTGAAGGAGATCCCATGGAACAGCCGATCATCTCGGGCGTTGCCCACGATCGCACGCAGGCCAAGATCACGGTCCTGGGTGTTCCCGACCGACCCGGTGAGGCAGCCGCGATCTTCCAGTCGTTGGCCAGCTCTGAGGTCAACATCGACATGATCGTTCAAAACGTGTCGGCGGTTGAGACCGGTCGCACGGACATCACGTTCACTCTGCCGGTTAGTGACGGCAAGGCTGCGTTGGCTGGTTTGGAAACCGTCAAGGGTTCCATCGGGTTTGAGTCACTCAAGTACGACGAAAAGATTGGCAAGCTGTCCTTGATCGGCGCCGGCATGCGATCGCATCCGGGTGTCTCGGCCACGTTCTTTAGCGCTTTGGCTGATGCGGGTGTCAACGTGCAGTTGATTTCGACATCAGAGATTCGCATTTCGGTTGTGGTGCTGGAAAACGATCTCGACAACGCCGTACGTGCAGTGCACGCTGCCTTTGGCTTGGATACTGAATCCGGCGAAGCAGTTGTTTATGGCGGTACCGGTCGATGAAGCCCACCTTGGCAGTGGTTGGTGCCACCGGTGCTGTTGGCACGGTGATGCTGGGCATCTTGACCGAACGTGACGATGTGTGGGGCGAGATCAAACTGGTGGCATCTGCTCGATCGGCCGGCAAAGTGTTGTCGGTGCGCGGCCAAGATGTCGTCGTTCAAGAACTCACCCCGGAAGTCTTTGACGGTGTAGACGTAGCCATGTTTGACGTGCCCGACGAGATTTCGGCTGAATGGGCGCCTATTGCAGCCGCCCGCGGTGCGGTTGTCGTAGACAACTCAGGCGCCTTCCGGATGGATGCTGATATTCCGTTGGTTGTCCCTGAAGTCAACGCTGCTGCTGCGGCTGATCGACCACGCGGCATCATCGCGAACCCCAACTGCACGACACTGTCGATGATTGTTGCTTTAGGAGCACTTCACCGTCGATGGACTGTTACGGAACTCGTTGTTGCCTCCTATCAAGCCGCATCTGGCGCAGGCCAGCCCGGTATTGATTTGTTGCGCGAACAAATCGCTGCTGTTGGTGGCTCGGACTCGTTGGGCGATTCGGCCGGTGACGTGCGCGCTGCTTTGGAAAGTGCCGGAATTGATACCACCGATATTTTCCCCGCACCGCTTGCGCTCAACGTGGTGCCGTGGGCTGGTTCGCTGAAGGACAACGACTACACCTCCGAGGAACTCAAGGTGCGCAACGAGTCGCGCAAGATTTTGGGCATCCCCGACTTGAAAGTGTCGGCGACCTGTGTGCGCGTTCCCGTTCTGACCACGCACTCGTTGTCGGTTCATGCACGATTTGCGAATCCGGTGAATGCTGAGGAAGCCAAGCAGATCCTGCGCGATGCACAGGGCGTGGAATTGCTCGACGATCCGGCCGCGAAGGTGTTCCCCACACCTGCTGATGTGGTCGGGACTGACCCCACGTGGGTGGGCCGCGTGCGCCAGGCGCCGGACTTTGACAACGTGCTCGACTTCTTCGTCTGTGGCGACAACCTCCGCAAGGGCGCAGCCCTCAACACCGCGCAAATCGCCGAAGTCGTCGCAGCAGAGCTCAGTCGGTAGCTCATCCGAATTCCCGAGCAGGTTCAACCAACCGTCGGGATCGCGGGAGCGGGTTAGCGACCCGAGGATGGCCAAACCTGCTCGCCATGTGGCGGGAGCCGTCGGACGCTGGCGCGTCCTCCTCCCGAATCCATAGACCCGTGAAATGCAAAGGGACTGCCTGAAGGCAGCCCGTTTGCATTGTCGGGGTGGCGGGATTCGAACCCACGGCCTCTTCGTCCCGAACGAAGCGCGCTACCAAGCTGCGCCACACCCCGTGTGTGGTCGCCGTACTTTAGCGAAGACGCGCAGGCCTGGACTCAGCGGGCAGTAAGGGTTAAGAGGATGGCTTCGGGGCGGCAGGCCAGTCGAATGGGCGCATAGGGCGATGTGCCGATGCCCGGTGACACATTGAGCCAGGTTTCAGCAACCGGCTCATCCACGTTGGTGAAATCAGTGGCTTCCCAGCCATCTTCGGGGAAAGCGTCATCTCGATAACGAGACAGCCCCTTGGCGTACTTGCGGTTGAGGTCGCAATTGGTGACCAACGTTCCATATCCGGGCAAGCACACCTGACCACCGTGGGTGTGACCAGCCAAGATCAGATCTGCGCCATCGGTTGTCATGGCGTTGAGAACGCGACGGTAGGGAGCATGCACGAC
>CAEZVF010000017.1_pt1 | contig 8920 bp, 9 predicted proteins | sample 7264671 | NCBI WGS metagenome assembly CAEZVF01 (sample SAMEA6813849, study PRJEB35770) | uncultured Actinomycetes bacterium | biome: Freshwater; feature: Freshwater reservoir; material: water | place: Czech Republic | collected 2017-05-23 | depth 0.5m m
CCCCGTGCCCAGCGACTGGGACTCCACCAGAACCGCACTTTTGAAAACCGCATTGCGCATTGACACCGTATTAACTCTCGCTGATCAACACAGCGGTGGCGCAGTCAGCGCCTCATCACAGACAGCGCGATCACAGTCGTTATCCGAATTGAAATCCGTGACCAGGCGGGCGATCGAGGCCGCGAGCAGTTCAGACCCTTACGCACCGATCGCGTGAACTCCACCATCAACGTGCACGATTTCACCGGTCGTAGCCGGGAACCAGTCAGAAAGAAGTGCCACGCACCCTTGTGCTGCCGGTACTGGATCGGCGATGTCCCAGCCAATGGGAGCACGCGTGGCCCACACCTGTTCAAAGTCGGAGAAACCGGGAATCGATTTGGCCGCCATCGTGGCGATAGGACCTGCTGCCACCAAATTCACTCGAACACCTCGTGGACCAAGGTCTCGGGCCAGGTAGCGAGACGTTGACTCGAACGCGGCTTTAGCAACACCCATCCAGTCATACTTGGGCCAGGCCACCGTGGCATCAAAGTCCAGCCCAACGACGCTGGCCTTGTCGCCAAAAAGTGGAAGGCAGGCCATGGTCAAAGATTTAAGGGAGAAGGCTGAAATATGAACAGCGGTGGCAACGTCTTCCCATGCGGTATTGAGGAAGTTGCCACCTAGCGCGGCTTCTGGTGCAAATCCAATGGAGTGCAATACGCCATCGAGCTTGTCAATTCCCACTTCGCGCAACCGATCAGGAAGCGCAGCCAAGTCCTCTTCTGAGGTGACATCAAGTTCAACGACGGGTGCCGTGGATGGCAAGCGCCCAGACGTTCGCTGCGTCAACCTGCTGGCGCGCCCAAACGAGGACAGGACGACGGTGGCGCCTTGCTCCTGGGCCAGCTTGGCCACATGGAACGCAATCGATGCGTCCGTGAGTACCCCGGTAACCAGGATGGTCTTGTTCTCTAGCAAACCCACGTCAATTCCCTCTCACTTATGCCGTTACCAACGAAATCTGTGAACTAGTGACCCATGCCTAATCCGCCATCGACGGGGATAACAGCTCCTGTGATGTAAGCGCCCGCATCTGAGGTCAGAAACAGCACGGTGTTGGCTACATCGTCCGTACTTCCATACCTGGCCAGAGGTACCTGCGCCAGAATCTGCACCTTACGGTCCTCACCCAGCTCTGCCGTCATGTCGGTGTCAATAAAACCCGGTGCGACGACGTTGACCGTGATGGAACGTGAACCCAGTTCGCGCGCCAGTGACCGCGCCAACCCCACCATGCCGGCCTTTGAGGCTGCGTAGTTTGCTTGCCCCGCCGATCCAGTCATCGCAACAACCGACGACATCAGCACGATACTTCCCTTGCGACTGCGCAACATGGCCTTCGACGCTGCGCGGATGACTCGGAAGGCGCCGGTCAGGTTGGCGTCAAGCACTGAGGTGAAGTCGTCATCCGTCATGCGCATCAGCAGTGTGTCGCGCGTAATACCCGCGTTAGCAACCAAGACTTCGACCGCCCCTTGCTTTTCGGCAATTTCAGCGATAGCGGCGTCAACCGAACTGGCATCAGTTACATCGCATTTAACCGCAAGAAAGCCGGCCGGAGGTTCGCCAGATCGATAGGTGATGGCCACGTTGTCGCCCTGGGCAGCAAATGCTTGGGCAACGGCTAAGCCGATACCCCGATTACCACCTGTCACTAAGACTGATCTAGCCACGAAACCTCCCAATTCAAGCCAGTGTCCTAACGCTATCGGTGCTCCCGACTCGCACCAATGTGGCGCACCGCACTAGCGTGAGAATGCTGTACGCCGGATTGCTGCGCATTGGGCATTGTGGCAATCAGGTGCAGTGCAGGAATTCATAGCAATCGGGAAAAGGGATCCACACCAATGGCCGAGATTGACGAGAGCTTTCGCCAACTGCCGCTTGATGCGATCGCCGAAGCCGCCTTGGCCACTGGCTCGGCGTGCTCAGAGGTGTTAGTCCGAATCCATCAGACTCGAACCCACTACCTCGCTATGCATGATGGCGAACTCGAAACCAGCCACGACATGAATGACTTGTCGATGTCGGTGCGTGTTCTCTTGAACGGGTCATGGGGTTTTGCCGGTTCACAAACTGTCACCACAGATTCGGCCGTGCGATTGACTCAAGAAGCCAGTGCCCTTGCCGCATTGAGTAAACCCTTGAGCATCATCGCCGAAGACCCTGCCCCTGAACCTTCCTACGGTCGCGTCGAATGGGTTTCGGCCTACGACATTGACCCGTTCACGGTGAGCGCCGCAGACACCGTTGACTTGTTGCGTGCACGATCAGAGATGTTGCTATCCCACCCGAGTGTGACCCATGCTGATGCTGAAGTCACCAGCGTTAAAGAGACAACCTTCGTGGCCCACTCCAACGGTTCACGGATCACTCAGCAGCGCGTACGCACCGGACCAGCCATGCGTGTCACCTCCATCAGCGATAAGGGTTTTGACACAGTGAAATCGCTGGCACCACCAGCGGCCCGAGGGTGGGAATACCTGGTCAACAGCGGTTGGGACTGGGATGGCGAACTGGCTGAACTGCCCGAACTCCTTGCAGAAAAGCACCTTGCGCCCACCGTTGAAGCCGGTCTGTACGACGTCGTTATTGATGCCACCAACCTGTGGCTGACCATCCACGAATCCATCGGCCACGCGACTGAGCTCGATCGCATCTTGGGTTACGAATCCAACTACGCCGGAACCTCGTTCGTCCCTGCCGATGGAGTGGGAAGTTTGAAGTACGGGTCCGCTCTGATGAATATTCGCGCAGATCGCACCGCACTTCATGGCCTAGCCACCACAGGTTGGGATGACGAAGCCGTGCAAGCGCAGGAGTGGGACATCGTCAAGTCGGGGATCTTGGATGGGTTCCAACTTGATCGCGCCACAGCTACGCGCGGAGGGTTTTCCCGATCCAACGGTTGTGCTTACGCAGAGTCAGGCATCCTCTACCCCATCCAGCGCATGGCCAACGTCAACCTGGTTCCCGACCCGCGCGGACCTGACCTCGAGGGGTTGCTATCGGAACTTGGCGATGGGCTCTACGTCGTGGGTGATAATTCGTGGTCCATCGATATGCAGCGCTACAACTTCCAGTTCACTGGACAGCGTTTTCACCGCATTAAGGACGGAAAGATTGCTGGCCAGGTCAAGGATGCGGCCTACCAAGGGCGTACCCCCGATTTTTGGGGCTCGATGAGTGCCGTGGGTAACGATTCCACCTACCGACTCATGGGGGCGTTGAACTGTGGCAAGGCCCAGCCAGGGCAGTCAGCTCCGGTCAGTCACGGCACACCAGCGGCGCTATTTCGTGACGTCAACATCTTGAACACCGTTCAGGAGGCGAAATGAATCAGCATCCCTCGTCCTTAGTTGAGCAGGCTTTGGCTTGCGCCCATGAGGGGGCAGAGCTCATTGCCATTGCCGATCTTGAACAGCGTGGAAACCTACGCTGGGCGCAAAACTCCCTGACCACGAACGGCTTGACCCGCGCACTGTCCTTGACCCTCATTGCGCTCGTTCAAGAAACAGACGGCACCAAGACCGCCGCACAGACTTTTACCAATGTTGATACCGATGACATGCAATCAATGGTCAATGTCCTGATCGAGCGTGCAAAGCATGGTGAGGTTTCGAGTGTCGACAGTGGCGTCGCTTTGGCGAGCGACCATATTGATGCAACGTTTGACGAATTGGCTCCCGTTATGGACCCCGAGGTCTTCACGCCGTTGATTCAACCCTTGGCTCAGGCTCTGAATCGAGCACGTGCGGAGGGCTTGACGTGGTCCGGCTACGCAGAGGCCAACACCGATTCAACGTGGGTGGGAATGAGCTCGGGAGCTCGACGCGTCTACCACCAACGGGCGGCAAGTATTGACATCACCCAACGTGCAACGCGCACCGATGGTGTCCTGGTGTCCTCGTGGGCGGGGGCATCAGCCAATACCTTTGCTGAGCTGTCCATCCCAGACCTTGAAGACACCGTGCGTCAGGCTCGCCAATGGTCCGAGGTGGACATTGACGTTGAGCCGGGACATTACGACGTGATCTTGACCGCGGAAGCCGTAGCCGATTTGGCTATTCCTGCGTTATGGGAAGCATCGGCACGGGACGCAGTTGAAGGAAGCTCGGCCTTTGCGCGACCGGGTGGCGGAACCAAACTCGGTCAGACAGTGATGTCCCCCAAAATCTCCATGACATCCGACCCTGACCACCCGGAGGTTTCCACAGCGCCGTTTGTTGTTGAACACTCCAGCGGACCGACGTCCTCTGTAGCGGACAATGCTCAACCCCTACAAGCGACGCAATGGATTGAAAGCGGTGTCCTGCGCCACCTCATCGGCCCGCGCAGTTACCAAACCACCGTTGAGCAGACCCGTCCGGCCATCGACAACATCATCATTGATTCCCAGGGCTCGGGCACTCTCGCTGATTTGATCGCACGAACCGAGAATGGACTGTTGATCACCTGTCTGTGGTACATCCGAGATGTTGATCGACAAACCATGCTGCTCACTGGTCTCACACGCGACGGGGTCTATGTCGTCAAGGACGGCAAAGTGGTAGGAGCGGCATCAAACTTCCGCTTCAACGTCTCGCCACTAGATGTATTTAGCAACATCGTCGACAGCACCGACAGCTCGCGCACTCAACCTCGTGAATGGGGTGAATACGTTCAGCGGGTTATTGCTCCCGCAGTGCGGACAACAGGATTCAATCTGTCGACTCGTTCAGATGCTCGCTAGCAACGAATCAGGCATCTTCGAGGCGAAAGCCAACCTTCATGGAAACCTGAAAGTGCTCAGCCTTGCCGTCAACGATCTGACCGCGTATCTCAGTGACCTCAAACCAGTCAAGGTGACGCAACGTCTGAGCCGCGCGACCAATCCCATTCTGAATGGCCGAATCAACACCCTCAGCGGATGTGCCAACGATTTCAGTGAGGCGGTAGGTCCGATTCGACATTTCTTCTCCCAGGGGTCAGGTGCATTTCGGTGTGAGTTCCAACTCATTGTGCCTGAGATCGCTCGTGGGCGTGCCATCCACTGCAATTAGTCGTACCGTGGGGTTATGGCATCCGATCAGAGCACCGGTGACGAGGTCTACCGGATCAGTGGCGCAGGACGCTCACTCAGCGATGATGTCAGCGCCCGTACGCGTCGCTATTTGATTTCCATGGCCGTGCGGACCGCATGCTTTATCGGATGCGTCGTTTCCTTCGTGGTGCTGAAGAACGTCATTTTGGGTTGGATTTTGTTTACCGGAGCTCTGCTACTCCCCTATGTGGCGGTGGTGATTGCCAATGGCAAGCCTCAGCGCACCGCGCCCCTTCCCACCACAACCCTGCTGGATCCGCGGCAATCCTTGCCACCAAGTTCGGACCCAACTAACTCGGCCTAGGCTGAGCGGGTGAAAGCACAGCCGGCGCGATGGATCGTGGTGACGGCATTTGCCCTCCTAGCATCTACGGCCTGCATCTTTCTCGCTCGATGGCAATTGAATCGACTACACGGGCGAAACGATGCAAACCGGATCATTACCTCCAACTATGACCAACCAGCTACCCAGCTCACTCGCACTGTGCGCCCTGGTGAACCTCTCGATACTCGGACAACGTGGCGAGCCGTCACCGCCCAAGGAACCTATGACCAGTCGGACGAACTATTGGTGCGCAAGCGTTCGCTCAACGAGTCAACCGGCTACTGGGTACTCACGCCACTAGACACATCTTCGGGTCGCATCTGGGCAGTACGCGGCTGGATCAGGGCTGGCGCCGATGCTCGCACGCCATCACTGACACCAGCTCCGCCCGCCGGTCGCGTCAGCGTCACCGGTTATCTGCGTGGTCTTGAGCGCACCACAGACACCCAAGGTCTACCGGATCGTCAAATCCAAACGATTAGTCCATCGGTGATCAACAGTTCGAGATCCACCCCGACCTATCAAGCCTGGCTACAAGTCGCCACCGAGGACCCCGCTCCCAAAACAACGCCCACCCGCCTGCCCAATCCCGATGTCAGTTCTGGACCGCACTTGGGCTATGTCGTGCAGTGGATCGCCTTTGCCCTGTTGATCTGGGTTGGTTGGTGGATCATCGTGCGACGAACAGATACCGAACTCACCGAAAATGGTTCATCACCCTAGGCTGTTGGCATGGATTTGCACCTGCGTGACAAAGTCTTCATCGTTACCGGCGCGACCAGTGGACTGGGACAAGCCACCGCTCTGGAATTAGCCCTTAACGGCGCTCAACTGGTGCTTAACTCACGCTCTCAAGAGAGCCTGACAGCAACAGTGCAGATGCTCGTTGATGCAGGCGTGACCGAGGGCAACCTCGTCACCGTTGAAGGATCCATTGGTACCCCTGAAGTAGCTGCCCAACTGACCGCTAGCGCTCTTGAGCACTTCGGTCGCCTTGATGGCGCGCTCATTAGCGTGGGCGGACCGGCGGGCGGACCTGATTCCACCATCTCCGACGACCAGTGGCTCGATGCGTTCTCCACGGTTTTTCTGGGGATGCGACGTGTGGCACGAACGACTGCAGATGCGATGACAGAAGCTGGATCCATCGCACTGGTTCTTTCATCAACGGTACATACCCCCATTGCGGGAATTGCGACGTCCAACGGTTTGCGACCGGGCTTGGCGATGTTAGTCAAACAAATGTCCGTGGAATACGGGCCGCGGGGCATTCGATTCAATGCACTCTTGCCTGGTCGATTTGATACTGAACGCGTGCGGTTCCTCGATGCGCAAGGTGGGGACCCCGAAGGCTCTCGTCAGCGAGCCGAAGCCGGCATACCCCTGGGACGCTACGGCCAACCCAGTGAATTCGGCGCCTTTGCCGCGTTCATCCTGTCGGGTCGGGCGTCTTACCTGACTGGAACGTCCATTGACCTTGACGGCGGAGCTCGCCCAAGTTTGTAAACGCTTAGGTGCGCGTCGGCTGGCTGGCAAACTGTGTGCGGTACAACTCGCTATACAACCCACCAGATGCAATCAATTCATCGTGGGTGCCCGTTTGGACAACGCGACCGTCCTCAACAACCAAGATCATGTCGGCATCACGCACCGTGGACAGTCGGTGGGCGATGACCAACGATGTGCGGCCCTTCAGCGCAATAGCCAAGGCCTGTTGAACAGCAAGCTCAGATTCCGAGTCCAGGTGCGCTGTGGCTTCATCAAGCACCACAACTTCTGGAGCCTTTAACAAGAGCCTGGCAATGGCTAGTCGTTGCTTTTCGCCACCGGACAAGCGGTATCCGCGATCCCCCACCACGGTGTCCCAGCCTTCAGGCAACGCGTCGATCAAGTCCCAGATTTGTGCTGCGTGCAAAGCGGCCTCAAGCTCGCCGTCGGATGCATCGGGCTTGGCGTAGAGCAGGTTGGCCTTAATCGAGTCGTGGAACATGTGCGCGTCCTGAGTCACCACACCAATCCGGTCCCGCAGCGATGACAGCGTGACGTCGCGCACGTCTTGGCCAGCAACTCGCACAACACCTGATGTGGTGTCGTACAACCGAGGAACCAGCGAGGTGATGGTGGTCTTGCCGGCACCTGACGGACCCACCAAGGCAGCCATGGTGCCCGCTGGGATCGTGAACGACACATCATTGAGAACGTCTTGATGTGCGCTCACCGTGGGTATCGCGATGGACTCAAGAGAAGCCAAGGAAACTTCCGCCGCAGATGGGTAGTGGAAGGAGACATGCTCAAATTCCACCGAGGCTCCCGTGACCTCAAGATCGTGCGCTCCGGATTTTTCGTCAATCATGGGCTCGAGATCAAGGACTTCAAACACCCGATCAAAACTGACCAGAGCTGTCATCACGTCGACGCGCACATTGGCCAGCGAGGTCAATGGTCCATAGAGTTGCGACAACAACGCCGTCAGGGCGACCAGGTGCCCCAAAGACAGCGTCTGATTGATGACCAAAACACCACCGACGCCATAGATCAGAGCCGTAGCCAACGCCGCTACCAACGTCAACGCAGTGAAAAAGATCCGGTTAGCCATCGCGATCTTTACGCCAATGTCACGCACTCGCCCCGCTTTGAGCGAGAACTGATTGCCTTCTTCATCGAGGCGTCCAAAAAGCTTGACCAAGAGAGCGCCGGAAACGTTGAAGCGTTCAGTCATCACCGAGCTCATTGAGGCGTTCAAGTTCATAGCTTCTCGAGTCAAGCCTTGGAGTTGCTTTCCCACGCGACGGGCGGGGTAAAGGAACAGCGGCAACATCACCAGAGCTGCCAACGTGATGGGCCAACTAATCGCCAACATCGCAATCGCGACCAGAACCAGCTGGATAACGTTGGAAAACACCCCTGACAGAGTGCTAGTGAATGCTTGCTGCGCGCCGATCACGTCGGTGTTCAGGCGCGAGATCAACGCACCGGTTTGGGTGCGAGTAAAGAAGGCAACAGGCATGCGCAACACGTGCGCGAAAACCTCAGTACGCAAGCGGTAGATCAATCCCTCGCCAATGCGAGAGGAGAACCAGCGCAGCGCGAGCCCGATCAAGGCGTTGATGATTGCAATGCCGCCCACGATCAAGGACAGGGTGATCACCACTGACTTGTCTTGTTTGACAATGCCGTTGTCTACGATCCGCCCCCACAGCAGGGGTGACACCACTGCCAGAACTGAGGAAATTGAAACCAGGATCAAAAAACCGATGATCAAGGTGCGGAAGGGCTGCGCATATCGCAGGACTCTCTGCGTAGTTCCCGGCGGCAACTTATTGGGCTTTGCGTTGGGGCTATTAGACATTGTGTGAAGCGTGCGCCAAGCGGACCCACCATGCATCGACATTTACCCATCCTCCAAGTTATGACAACCGCGGGTCCTACTCATCTATTCCCTCGCCAGCTTCTGCACCATCGGATGC
>CAEZVF010000019.1_pt1 | contig 8627 bp, 8 predicted proteins | sample 7264671 | NCBI WGS metagenome assembly CAEZVF01 (sample SAMEA6813849, study PRJEB35770) | uncultured Actinomycetes bacterium | biome: Freshwater; feature: Freshwater reservoir; material: water | place: Czech Republic | collected 2017-05-23 | depth 0.5m m
CCATGATCGCGGAAGTCGATGCGGCACAAAAGGACGGTGACACCTTGGGTGGTGTTGTCGAGGTTGTGGTTTATGGACTGCCACCTGGCTTGGGTAGTTACGTGCATAGCGACCGACGCATTGATGCGAAGTTGGCTGCTGCCTTGATGGGCATTCAAGCCATCAAGGGTGTCGAAGTTGGCGATGGATTTGCCTCAGCTCGACGCCGCGGTTCGCAGGCTCACGACGAGATCGAAAACACCGATGAGGGCGTGCGCCGGCTTTCTGGTCGCGCGGGCGGCACGGAGGGTGGCATGACCACTGGCGAAGTGTTGCGCGTTCGAGCAGCGATGAAGCCGATTTCGACCGTTCCGCGCGCGCTGTCCACCATTGATGTTGCCACTGGTGAGCCCGCAAAGGCCATTCACCAGCGATCCGATGTGTGCGCTGTGCCAGCGGCTGGTGTTGTTGCTGAAGCGATGGTGGCACTCGTCCTAGCCGACGCCGCGTTAGAGAAGTTTGGTGGCGACTCGGTTCGTGAGGTGGAGCGCAACCTCCGTAGTTACCTCGACAACCTCATCATTCGATGAGTCCCCGGCTCGTTCTCGTCGGTGCCCCAGGTGCAGGCAAGACCACGGTGGGCCAATTGCTCGCCCAACGTTGGGGTGTCACGTTTGCCGATACCGACGCGTTGATTGAGGCCGAAGCTGGTTTATCAGTCGCTGACATTTTCATCACCCAGGGCGAACCCGCCTTTCGCGACTTAGAAGTGGCTGTCGTCTCGGCCGCGTTGGCTGAACATGATGGTGTCTTGTCGCTGGGTGGTGGGTCAGTGCTGAACGAGGGCACACGATCACTGTTGCAAGGACAGCCCGTTGCTTACCTGACGGTGGATGCCACGCACGCCGCCGCGCGCATTGGCTTGAATCGTGATCGTCCGCTCCTGCTGGGCAATGTTCGCGGCCAACTCATGAACTTGATGTCCGAGCGAGCCGAGCATTACGCCAGTGTCGCGCAGTGGACTGTGGACACCAGTAGTTTGAGTCCAGACGAAGTTGCCGACGTGATCGAAACGCATATGGGAGCGAAGTGATGGCCACCACCATTCGAGTGGAGACAGAGCAGCCGTACTCCGTCATCATCGGTCGCTCAGTCGTGGGCGATATCGGCTCGTTGTTGCGCGAAGGCACAACGCGTGTCGGTGTCTTCTTCGCTCCTGCAGTCCAGGTGCTGGCGACGCAGATCGTGAACCAACTCACAAGCGAGGGTTTGATTGTTGTAGCTACGCCCTTGCCTGATGCTGAAGCCGCCAAAACGGTGGAAACACTCTCCTCGTGTTGGGATGTCTTGGGGCAGGCCGGTTTCACACGCAATGACGCCGTTGTTTCCGTGGGTGGGGGAGCCACCACCGACCTCGTGGGGTTTGTAGCCGCTAGCTGGCTGCGCGGAATTGATGTGATTCACGTACCCACAACGACTTTGGCCATGGTCGATGCAGCAGTCGGTGGCAAAACGGGCATCAATACTGCGGTGGGCAAGAACTTGGTCGGTGCATTCCATGAGCCACGCGGCGTCTTGGTTGACCTCGATGTTTTGGCCGGACTGCCGATCGAAGAACACCGCGCCGGATTGCCCGAAATCGTGAAAGCCGGATGGATTCACGATCCAGTGATCTTGGATTTGATCGAGGCTGACCCCCTGGGAGCCTTGGATCCGTCGTCGTCGGTGTGCGAGGAATTGATCACACGCGCGATTGCCGTTAAGGCTGAGGTCGTTGCTGCGGACCTGCGCGAGTCAGCCACGTCGGGGCTGAGTCGAGAGATCTTGAATTACGGCCACACGTTCGCGCACGCGATTGAAAAGGTCGAGAATTACTCGTGGCGACATGGCCATGCCGTATCAGTGGGGATGATCTTCGCCGCTGAGTTGGCACAGGCCCTGGGCCTACTGTCCTTGGATGACGTCAATCGTCACCGCGCGATCTTGACCACGCTGGGATTGCCTATTTCCTACGCGGGTTCGGGCTCGTGGGACGACTTGCTGGCCACGATGCGCATCGACAAGAAAGCTCGCGGTGCTGTGATGCGCTTTGTGTTGCTCTCGGGTGATGCACAGCCTGCAGCCGTAAATAATCCAGCGTCAGACGCGCTGGAAGCGGCGTTTCTCGCCGTTTCTAGTCCACAATAGAAAAACGCGGATTGACCTGACGAACGAAAGGCTTGTTGTGGAGCCCGTCCTTGTACTCAACGGTCCGAACCTGGGCCGCCTTGGTTCACGCGAACCCGAAATCTATGGCGGCACTACCTACGACCAGCTGGTCACCCAACTTGATGCACAGGCTGCACTTCTCGGGATCTCTATTGAAGTGCGTCAAAGTGATTCAGAAACTGACTTGGTGCATTGGATCCACGAAGCCATTGATACGCGCCGGCCCGTGATTCTCAATCCTGCTGCGTTTACCCATTACTCCTACGCCTTGCGCGATGCCTGCGCGATGATGACCACACCGCTGATCGAGGTACACATCTCGAATCCAGCCGCTCGCGAGGAATTTCGCCACACGTCGGTGATCTCGGCCGTGGCGACAGGGACCATCGCCGGTTTCGGCGTGGACTCCTACGTCTTGGCCCTGCGGGCACTTGCCTCTTTGTCAGGCTGAATCGCGTGACATGGCACCACCGACGTGATCTAGCACTGGCACGCGCTGCCGAGGCCGGGTGCTCGGCTTTACTGATTACGCACCCGGTGAACGTCAGATATCTGTGCGGTTTCGACGGATCGGCCGGCGCGCTACTGATTACTCCTGATCGCGTCGTGTTGGCAACCGATGGGCGCTACGTGCAACAAGCTGGGATACAAGCCACTGATTGTGAAGTCGTCCAGACACGTGATTACAGCGCTGCACTACTGGACATTGCACGAAGTGCGCACCTGTCCACGGTTGGGTGTGAAGGTGACCACGTGTCATGGAACCAGCACGCTCGAATGAGCGAACTGGGGGTGGATGTTGTGGCGACTTCTGGCCTGATCGAGTCATTGCGCATGGTGAAGGATTCGCAGGAGCTTGACTACATCCGGCAAGCGTGCAGTCTGACTGAATCCGCATTGCAAGCCACCCTTGATGCAGTTCGGGTTGGAATTACTGAACGAGAGCTGGCTCGAATTTTCAGTTCCGCGGCAATGGATCTCGGGGCCGATGGCCTGGCCTTTGATCCGATCATTGCGATCGGGGAGAACGCAGCAATCCCGCATCACGCACCTGGTGAGCGTGCCTTGATTCACGGGGACGTGGTCCTTTGTGATGTCGGTGCTTCGGTTGGTGGCTACTGCGCTGACCTGTCGCGAACTGTCGTGTTGGGATCACCCTCACCGGATCTGATCCATATCCACGATGTGGTCTCTAGGGCGCAATCTGCAGCCATGGCCGGACTTGCTCCAGGGGTTGCGGCGAGTGACATTGATCAATTGGCTCGCGATGTCATCGCTGCCGCTGGTTTTGCCGATAAATTTATTCATGGCACGGGTCATGGATTGGGTCTGGAAATCCACGAGCCGCCACTGTTGGGAGCATCAAGCGCCGGTACACTAGGGGAGCACTTTGTGGTCACGATTGAGCCGGGTATTTACCTTCCCGGTGTTGGCGGAGTGCGAATTGAAGACACGGTGCTGGTTACCTCCAACGGCTACGAGTCATTGACCACGGGCACACGCGAACTCGTTGAAATATCTGTATAGGAGTCAGGATTACCGATGGCCACCAGTAACGACCTGAAAAATGGTCTGGTCCTAAACATTGATGGTCAGCTCTGGACCGTTATTGACTTCCAGCACGTTAAGCCTGGTAAGGGTGGCGCCTTTGTGCGCAGCAAGCTGAAGAACGTGCTCTCCGGCAAGGTTGTTGACAAGACGTTTAACGCGGGCGTGCGCGTCGAGACAGCAAACGTCGATAAGCGGGACATGCAGTATCTGTACAAGGACGCCGACGACTACATTTTTATGGACTTGGATTCCTTCGACCAAATCAACATCTCGACCCAGGTTGTGGGCGACAACTCCAAGTGGCTTCTGGAGAACCAAAAGGCGATTGTGGCCTTGCACGAAGGAAATCCGCTTTACGTTGAGCTTCCTGTGACCGTTGAACTTGAGGTGACGTACACCGAGCCGGGCATGCAGGGCGATCGCTCCACCGGTGGAACCAAGCCCGCGACCGTAGAGACCGGCGCTGAAATCCAGGTCCCCTTGTTCATCACCACTGGCGAACGCGTGAAGGTTGACACTCGCGACGGTAGCTACCTCGGCCGAATTTCAGGTTGATGGGATGACAGCCCGAACTAAAGCCAGAAAACGGGCCCTAGATGTTCTCTACGCAGCTGACGTTCGCGGGGTGGACTCGCGAGAAGTGCTCGCTGAACTCGTAGCCGAGCGTGTTGCGGCGCGTGATTCGATCAATCCCTACACCGTGGAGTTGGTCGAAGGGGTGCACGCGCACCTCGAGCGCATTGATGAACTGCTCCTCACGCATGCCGAAGGCTGGGCGCTGGATCGGATGCCGGTCGTGGACCGCAATCTGCTCCGTATTGGAGTTTTCGAAATTCTGTGGCAAGCCGACGTGCCTGATGCGGTGGTCGCCAGCGAAGCTGTGGAGCTCTCGACGCAGATTTCAACCGACGATTCGCCACGGTTCATCAATGGGCTGCTCTCCAGGGTCATTGACCTCAAGCCAATGCTTCCCGAGGGTCGCGAAGCGATCCTGGCGCAGACTCCCGCTGGGGAAATCCCGCCTAGCGAGTAGTGGTGGTACCCCGAGTGAGATTTGAACTCACACTGGACGGGTTTTGAATCCGTTGCCTCTGCCGTTGGGCTACCGGGGCTGGTGCGTGATCAGACTACCCTGAACCCTGTGAGCAGTGAACAGGCATGGTCAGCCAACGATGGCACCGCGCGAAGAATCGTTGTCGCAGAGGACGAAGCCCTCATTCGGATGGACCTGATCGAGATGCTGTCGGGCGCGGGCTTTGACGTTGTCGGACAAGCCGGCGATGGTCGCCGCGCGGTGGAGCTGGCGCACGAACTGCGACCTGACCTAGTCATTCTTGACGTCAAGATGCCCATCCTTGATGGCATCAGTGCCGCGGAAGAGATTATCGGTGCAGATGTAGCACCCGTTTTGTTGCTGACGGCCTTTAGTCAGCGCTCCTTAGTCCAACGGGCCGTGGAAGCCGGTGCCATGGGGTACTTGGTTAAGCCGTTCACGCCGCAAGATCTTTTTCCCGCGCTTGACATTGCCCTGGCTCGCTTCGAGCAGATGCAGGAGCTTCGTAAGGAAGTTGCCGATCTTGAGCAAACCCTTGAAGCTCGCAAGCTTGTTGAACGGGCCAAGTCAATCTTGATCGCCAAGTTCACGATGACCGAACCTCAAGCCTTTCGATGGATTCAGCAGGCCGCCATGGATCGTCGCCTGTCCATGAAGGATGTGGCTCTCGTTGTCATTGACGAGGCTGATGCCAAACCTGGTGATGAATCGTGATGTCTAAGGCGCTTTCGCGTACTGTGGTGATGGTCGCCGCGGCGGCTTTTTTGGCTCAGTTGGCCGGGTGTGGGGCTCCCACCGAGCCGGGTCGGCTAGCCGAACCCACAGCGACAACGTCAAAGACAGTGCGCAAGATTGCGGTGCTGGCTCCGCTGACCGGTACCCAGGCCATCCAGGGTCGTGGATTATTGCGAGCAGTGGAATTGGCGGTGGAGAAGCGTCAAGCGGCTCTTGAAAAGTCTGGCATTGAATTGATCGTCATGCCGTTGGATGATCGCGGCGAGTCATCCGTGGGGCAACAGCAAGCCACCCGTCTTCCCGATGATGCAGCGGTGGTTGGCCTCATTGGCAGTGTCAATTCGCTCGTTAATGAAAGCGTTCAACCCATCGTTAACAATGCGGGCATCGCGATGGTGGCCCCGGGTGGCGGCGCGACCACACTCACCACACGTGGACAACCCGTGCGCCGGGCATTTCGAACCTTCTTCAGGTTGTGCGCACTTGATGTCAATCAGGGAGCGGCGACTAGCCGATGGGTCAGTCGCGGTAAGGCCACATCGGTGGTGCTGATCACGGATGGTCAACTGGAGAACCGTCTTGTTGGCCGAAGTCTTGCTCAGGGGCTAGGTAAAGGCGTTCGGTTGACCACACTCACCGTTGCTCGGGCTAGTCAGACACCGCCCACAGCTGCTGTCCTCGCGCGGATCCGCCAGGCCAAGCCTGCGCGCATTGTGTTTTACGGGAACCCCGATGACGCGTTGGCATTGCGTGCCTCACTGAAACTCCCGCGCGTGCCGTTTTTGACCGCAGGGTCGATAGCGTTGGATGAAGCAGCGCAAAGTGATCCGGCGGCCTGGGCTGGTGTGCAGTTCTCAACGGTCGGCGCCGTTCCTCAGTCGTTACCCGGGTTTAGGCCATCGGTTGCACCGAGTCCAACCCCAGGTTCAGCTGAAGTTTCGCCCCCGGGTCTGTATGCCGCGGCTGGAACCGATGCGGCCAACCTGATGATTAACCAACTCTTGACCGATCGGATTTATGCGTCGACATCAGCCACGAGCGGGCAGCGTCGCAAGGCCATGGTGACGGCGATAAGTAAGGCCAACGCTGTGGGTCTGACGGGGAGAATCCGCTTCAACGCGTTTGGTCAAGTTCTGCAAGCCCCGATTGGCTTTGGCACCTTCACACGCCTTGATGAACCGGCTTGGCAGCCAGCCATCATTGTCTCCACTCAACCTTAGGATGATGAGCGTGACTGAAGCCAAGCCTCGACTGCTCCTGCTCGATGGTCACTCCATGGCGTATCGCGCCTTCTATGCGTTGCCCCCAGAGAACTTTGCCACTGCTAGTGGGGTAACCACCAACGCCGTTTACGGCTTCTTGTCGATGTTGATCAACACGGTGCGCGATGAACAGCCCACGCACTTGGCTGTTGCCTTTGACGTATCCCGCAAAACTTTCCGTTCCGAGCAATATCCGGAATACAAGGCGAATAGAGCAAAGTCGCCGCCGGAATTCAAACCACAAATCCCCGTTATTCAAAATCTCTTGGCCACCATGGCCGTTCCCGTGGTGACCGCTGATGGATTCGAAGCAGATGACGTCATTGCCACCTTGGCCAGGCAGGCGCTAGCGCAAGGTTTCGATGTACTGATCGTCACCGGTGACCGCGACGCACTCCAATTGGTGGAGCCGGGAATCACGGTTTTGTATCCACGAAAAGGGGTGTCTGACCTTGCCCGGATGACGCCCGAGGCAGTCGTGGAGAAGTATGGGGTCACTCCCAAGCAGTATGCGGACTTAGCAGCGCTTCGCGGAGATCCATCGGACAATCTGCCCGGCATTCCCGGCGTGGGAGAAAAGACGGCCGCCAAGTGGATCGTGCAGTTCGGCTCCATTGACGAGTTGATCGCTCGCGCTGATGAGGTCAAGGGCAAGGTCGGCGAGGCGTTGCGTAGTCACTTAGACGCAGTCCAGTTGAACCGCACGTTGACCGCTCTCGTTGACGATGTCGAACTCGAGCTTGCACCTGCCGATGCGATTCGGGTTGCTTGGGATGCGGCAGCGGTTAACGCGCTGCTGGATGAATTGGAAATTCACGCTCTGCGGGATCGGTTGAAAGCGATTGCACCGGACGGTACTGATCACGAGGCCGGAGCGCCGGCAGCCCTTGACGATGCAGGGGAGGAACTGGCCGCGGGGGAAGTGGCCGATTGGCTCACTAAGCATGCAATGGGAACAACGTGCGCGGTTGATGCCGTCGGTGATGCTCTGCACGGCACGGGCCGGCTTGAGGGCTTGGCGCTGGCGACCCAGGATCACGCTGTCTGGATCGACGCGGATGTGCTCACTGATGGTTCGGCCGCCTTAACAGCGGTTCAGGAATGGGCCGCGGACGAGAAGAGTCCGAAGGTCGTCCATAACGGGAACCGCAGCGCTTTGGTGTTGGGAAGCCGTGGCGTGTTCCTCACCGGCGTTGTCAGTGACGTCGAACTGGTGGCCTATTTGGTGGCACCGGATTCGCGTGGCTATGAACTCGCCGGGTTGGTTCGCAGTTACCTGAAACTGGACCTGCCCGATTCTGAACAAGGTCAAGACCAGTTGAGTTTAGGGATCGATTCCGTAGTGGCTCCGCTGGCTCGAGCGCGCGCTCGAGCGATCTTGGCGCTCGCACCACTTTTGCAGCAGAAATTGGAAGCCATTGATGGCGCTGGACTACTCACTGATGTTGAACTCCCCGTTACTGCCGCCCTCGTGGCGATGGAGCAAACCGGGATCGGGATTGATCGTGAGCAACTAACGGATCTGTCACGGCACTTTGATGGCCAAGCGCAGGAAGCTATCGAGTCTGCTCACAAGGAAGTCGGTCACGCGGTCAACCTGGCCTCGCCCAAGCAACTGCAAGTGGTGTTGTTTGACGAACTGAATATGCCAAAGACCAAGAAGACGAAGACGGGGTTTTCCACGGATGCGGAATCCCTAGCACGCTTGTTTGAAGAGACGCAGCATCCCTTCTTGGGTTACGTGTTGTCGCATCGTGAGGCAGCCAAATTGCGTTCGACGGTCGATGGACTGGTCAATGCGGCCTCAGCTGATGATCGAATTCGCACGACCTATATGC
>CAEZVF010000021.1_pt1 | contig 8160 bp, 1 predicted proteins | sample 7264671 | NCBI WGS metagenome assembly CAEZVF01 (sample SAMEA6813849, study PRJEB35770) | uncultured Actinomycetes bacterium | biome: Freshwater; feature: Freshwater reservoir; material: water | place: Czech Republic | collected 2017-05-23 | depth 0.5m m
CGTACCGTTCACCAATCCACTAGCAATGCAGTTGGTAGCAGGTTCGAGGAAGGGTGGCGTGATGTTCACGGTGCACACCTGCAGGTCACCAGGGCTAGCGAACACCTTGTAACCGGTCACCGCTGATCCACCATCTGATGCTGGAGCGTTCCACGAAATGGTTGCTCCTGCATTGCGCGCTGCATCCGTGACCGACGTCGGGGCAAGCGCGACGGTCCGAGGAGATACCGGCGTGGACAGGCCGGAACTTTGTGACGTTCCAGCGCTGTTCACCGCACGAACCGTGAAGGCGTAATTCGTGCCATTGGTCAGACCAGACACCACACAGCTCGTTACGGGCTCGGCGGCAGGCGCTGCAGGAACCACAGTGCACACCTGACCAGCGCCGGCTTGATTGACCGTGTAACTCGTGATCGCTGAGCCACCATCGTTGGCCGGGCGATCCCACGAGACAGTGATGGACTGATCGCCAGCAGCCCCGACCACGTTCAGCGGTTGAGTGGGTGCTGCCCGCGGCGTGAAGGTCGCTGACGGGCTCGAGGCGTTGGAGTCACCCACGACGTTGGTCGCCTTGACGGTAAAGGTGTAGTTCGAACCATTCGTCAAACCAGAGACGGTGCAATTCGTTGACGGAGCAGCAGCTGGCGGAACGATGACGTTGCTACACACCTGTGCACCACCTGGACTCTGGAAAACTTTGTAACCAGTGATCGGTGAACCACCGTTGTCACTGGGAGCACTCCAGCCAAGCTGTACCGATTGATCGCCAACGGTTCCGTTAATCACTCCTGGTGCCGCCGGCAAGGTGCGTGGCGTCAAGCCCAAGGATGGAGCCGAAGCCAACGAGTCACCAGCAACGTTGTGCGCACGAACCGTGAAGGTGTAGGTCGTGCCATTGGTCAGCCCGGTTGCATTGCACGTTGTCGCGGGTGCAGCAGCCGGCGGCACGACATTGACGGTGCACACCGTTCCCCCTGGTGTTGATGTCACGACATAGCGGTCAACAGCAACCCCACCGTTATCGGTTGGGGCCGTCCAGCTCAACGCCACCGAGCTGTTGTTAGCGATACCCGAAACATTCAGCGGCTGGCTAGGTACCGTGACCGCGCCTGGGACGATCAGGGTGATCGGCGGGTTAGGTCCAGAAACACCAGTTCCTGACGTATTCGACGCCACGACATCGACGTCGTAGGCCACGATGCCGTTCGCGTTGGCCGAGATATTGCAGTTGCGGCCGGCCTGGCCAGTGCTGCAACTAGCCACCAACACATCAGTTCCGGCCTTGAACGCGCGCGCGGTGTAGCCCGTCACAGCAAACAAACTTCCGTTGGCCGCTGGTGGAGTCCACGAGACGGGAATACGTAGGTTGACTGCATCAAAGGTCGCTGCCACGTTTTGTGGTGCATTGGGAGCGGCGATATTGATTGTTTGATCCGTGAACTGAATGCGCTCCATATTGCGCAGAGTGTCCACACCCTCATTGAGGTTTCCAGCCGTGTTGTCAGTAACGCGCACCGTGCCATTGGGACCTGCAGCAACAGTGAAGTTCGCGCGAGCGCTGTTGTACACCGCGACATCCAGCTCGGTGGTGTGCTTGGCCCACTTGATCGAGCGGACGATGCGCAATTGAGAGATGGTGAAGTCATTCTTTTTCACCGCATTGGTGAGCTGGGTCATGCTGTCAACGAGCACTCGCGTTGCATCAGAGGGATCGACCGTGGTCGTGCCAGTAATCGCCGGCGAAGCAGGAGCGGAAATTTGCACCTGCAGGTAGGCATCGCCATCCATGACTTCATTGCCTTGGCGTCCCTGCAAAGTGTCAGATCCGCCACCACCGATGAGGATGTCACCAGTGTTGAAGGCAGCGTTTCCACCAAGCAAAGTATTCAAGCCAGAGATCTTCGGAATATCGGTTGCATTCAAGGTGTCACCGACAGTGCCCACCACCGACAACGTGGTGCGGACATCTCCGGACAAAGTGTCATTCAAGTCACCGCCGGACAGCGCCTCGGTGTCGAGATACGTATCTTGCAGACCCAAGGCTGGGTTGCCGGGTGGCGGTGCAATCAAAGACAAGTCCGCAACGTGGGCAGCCATCGATCGAGGGTTGAAATACGTTGAGAAGTCAAAGCCAAGGCCACCGAGAATGGTGTTCGTTCCTTGGGTTCCGCCAACCATGATGTCCACGCCACCATCACCATTGAGCAGGTTGCTTCCGCTGTCACCAATGATCACGTCGTCACCCGGTGGAACAAGGTCCACACCAAAGAGGGCCGGAAGGTCACCGGACAAGGTGTCGTTACCGACTCCACCTTCAAGCCAGTCTGTGTCTTCATCGCCGTTAACCACGTCAGCGTCGGTTCCGCCGTACATAAAGTCGTTGCCTGGTCCACCCAACTGTGCGGTGCCATAGCCACCACCCATGGTGAAGTCCGCTCCTGCACCTGCAATGTAACTGTCGAGCCCCGGTCCTCCAGTGTTAATAAAGTCGCTGCCATCGCCCGACATCACAATGTCAATGCCCGAAGGGTCGGTCAACGTGTCATCACCCAAACCACCGATGATGCTGTCATCGCCTGGCCCACCGGTCGCTGTGTCATCTCCGTCGTTGCCACGAATCGTGTCGTCACCTGAACCCGACCACACACCATCGTTGCCAGCAGTTCCGTTAAACACCACGTGTTCTGCACCGGGATAAACCCACGTGGCTCCACCCACCAACGTGATGTCTGGGTAAGTCAGCGAGGACTTTGACATATCAAAGGTTTGCGACGGTGCGTTGAAGATGAAGTACGGCAGATCTTCAGCATCGGAGTTGCGCTGGATGATTTCAGCCAGTGAGTTGCCCTCAATTTGGTTGGCCAGGCCGATGCCAGGAAGGCGACCGAGGTAGTAGAAACGGTCACTGTCTTGCAGGTTTTCCATCTGAGTGCGGAAGATGTAGTCAAAAGTGGTTCCGAGCATTCCGCCGAACATCGCACGCTGCTCAGCCAGTCCACCGATCCACAAATCAATGTCTTCTAGACCTGTAGTTGCTTTGTCGTTGACCGGAGTCCACGCGCCTTGACTGGTCAAGAACTCGCCACGATCAGCAGGAGCTCCAGCCCCACCCTTCACCAACAAGGTTGCGGCTGCGCGCTTGTCCGCAACCGTCGTGGCCGCAATAACAGATGGGTGAGTGCCATAGGCAGCCACAAAGTTGATCAGAGAGGCGGGGTGGCGCAACGCTTGCCCAAATTCCAGCCAAGACCCATAAGGAGCCATCGAACCGTCGGCTGTCTTTGAGTAGTACGAGCGGCGTGCACCATTGAGGGACGGCATTCCGGTGTCTCGGCCACGGGTCATGTTCAACGCGCCTAGGTCAAGCGGCAATCCGAGCAAGTTGTTGCGGAGAGCTCCAGTGATGAACTCGTCAATTTCATTTCCGACTTGCCTGGACTCGCCACGAGCGATCTGGCCCAACGCCTGATCGGCAGTGAGGGTTTGGCCATTGACCTGGTTGAAGCTGTCCGGGCTCAGGAACGCATCAATTAACGAAATTGACGTATCCGTACCGTCAGCAGCAATACGGTCAACCGTTGGGTCCAGTTGAGAGTGACCGTAGCGGTACGTGGCGTTGGCAAACTCAGCCGTGATATTCGGATTCAAGGATGGGTCGTATCCACCAAAGGCACGAATTCCTGGCTGCACCTTGCGCGCAAATTCAGCAAACACCAAGTGTTGGTATTCCATTTCATTCACAAAACGAGCGGCGTGCAACAAACGCTCACCATTGAATTCAGCGCCAGCGGTATTTCCCACTCGCCAGTCTGAATATGCAAACGTGCCAGCACCAGCAGCAGCGCCTTGATTAGCACTCACAACGGCCTTGATGTCATTGACCAGGCGGTTGTGCTCACTGTGGAATGCCGTGTGGATCGAGGTCAAACCGATGTTTTCGTTTCCTCGACCATCACCGGTGATGAAGTGCTTGTTGAGCAACGCGGTGTTATGCGTGGCAGCCCAGACCGAGCCATTCCAGGCCCACTTGGGCCCTGCTCCATGAGCAATGTCGTCAAGGAATGCATGCCCCGTGCGCTGAATTAGGTCATCAGGCTTGGCGGCATTGGCAAAGTTCACCAATTTGATGGGTGAGGCTGGGTTTCCCTCTAGCAAGGAGCCGTTCTTGAGAACGACCAGCGGGAAACCTTTCGGCCCGCGCAAAAATCGTCCAAATTCGTCAGTGGCCAGCAGCGGAACATTGGTGACGTCATAGTCGGTCAACTCAATGCCCAACTTGTTCGCAGATTGCGCCTTGATTTCGCCCCAGTTAGCCAAGTTGTGAGTGATCGCACCGTCGAGAAGTTCACCCGTTGCAACAGGGGCGGAGCCAACCGCACAGTTGGCAGCGCTTGACGATGCGCCACCACATCCGTAAGCGCGCAAGAACACTTGGTGCGACGGTGCGGAGGTATAGGTCTGGTTCTGGTCAATCCACGGCGTGGTGGAGTTGGTCCCAGCGTTGTTCGAGTCCAAGACAGTGCGGTTGAGCACCATGAAGTTGGTGGGTGAACCTGCGCGGTACAACGGGTCATCCGACTTCAGCGGAATGAAGACCACTTCCGAGCTCGTCTTGCCCACCAAGTCCAGACCATGGTCAAAGAACTGCCCAAAGAAGGTGAACATTCCGCTATACGGGGCCGCCACACCAGCATTAGGAGCAACGTTCTTGATGAAAAGTTGGGTGTCCTGCTTTTCTTGGTCCGTGGTGAGGCCACTGATGTCAGCACCAGAGGCCGCAACGGCTGCTGGGTTGTACGCCGATTGATCGGAAATCAAGTTACTAATGACGCGAGGCTGTGGGTCCACCAAGTTGGTCGGTCGCGACGAAGGGTTATACGTCGAGCCCACGGGGCCGAAAGAATTATTGGTGGTGTCGCTCAAGCGCCAGTTTTCGGGCGTATCGCGTGGGAAGGGTTGGTCTGCTGATCCCCAGGTGGACTGACCCGCACTTGATGTGTAGCGCACACCGTTCCACGTAGAGAATCCGTTGACCAAGTTGTTGTTGCGACCATCGGTTTGACGCAGACCGTTTACGAGGCGAGGGTCAGACAGGTCCGTGGCGAGTAAGGATCCAGGGACGTACGGGTTTGTGCCAGGTACGGCGCAGTTCGCAACAGTCAACCCATTACCGCTCGTACACGTTGCCGGCTTATCAGCTGCCTTATGGGCTTCTGCAATCTTGATTTGGCTAAGGATGTATTGCAGATCGGGGACGGTGAGGGTGAAGCCAGGACCAGCCGGTGCTGCTTGTGCGGTACTCGCCCCCAGTGGCACGAGTGTCGCCGTCATGACGGCAGTAACAGCAACAATTCCAATGAGTCGGCGGTTTAAGCCCATGTCGAGATCCCTCAAAGCTTTAGGAACGGCAAAATATCTTGTCCATTCCAACACAGGGGATTCCGCTGGTACAGCGGTCATACGTTGATTCAGCATCAGCCGAACGGCTAATCCGACATTGCGCACAACTGGTGGTCAGGGGCGGGTTCGATCCGCCGACCTACCGCTTTTCAGGCGGTCGCTCTCCCAACTGAGCTACCTGACCGAACAGGTCACCCAATGGGTGTCCTGGCGACCCCGACCGGGCTCGAACCGGCGACCTCCGCCGTGACAGGGCGGCGCGCTAACCAACTGCGCTACGGGGCCAAACACGGACGAATCCGTGAGGCTTACTACTCCAGCACCCAGGGTGCTGGCCGAACAGGTACTTGCGTACCCCCAACGGGGTTCGAACCCGTGTTACCGCCTTGAAAGGGCGGCGTCCTAGACCACTAGACGATGGGGGCTCACGAAATCCTGTTTGCACAGGTCCGTTGGGAACCCACGAAAGCATACGCGAGGCACCCGCAGGCACCGCAGGCTGGTCCGATCAGTGGGTTGATCCCACCGGTTCGCTTGATTGCGGGGGCTTGGCGGGGAGCCACTTGAAGGCAACGATTGCGCCAATGAATGCGCTGAACGAGGCCACCAAAGTCGCTGAATGGAGCGCATTGACATAGGCATCGAGTGCGGCAGTCACCACAGTCTGCGTGTCGGGCAACCCTGGATTTGCTTTAACAATCTGCAGCGTGGAGCCCAACGATTCCGCCGCCACATTTGCGACGTCCTTGGGAAGTTTGCTCAAGGCTGGGGTGATCTGTGCTCGATAGGACGAGGCAAGCACCGAACCTAAAATCGCTACACCCAATGCTCCACCAATTTGGCGGAACGCATTCGTCACGGCTGATCCCGAGGCTGTCTTATCACGTGGCAACACCGACATAAAGGCATTGGTTGACGGTGCAACTGTGAGGCCCATTCCACAGCCCAACATCGCCTGACAAATGGCGAGCTTCCAATACTCGGAACCCACCTCAATGAATTGAATCCCGAGGAAGGTCAATGACACCAAGATCAGCCCCGTGGCAACAACTGCACGAATGCCCACGAGCTTGACGAATTTTTCGCTCAGCGGCGCGAAGATCGCCAATCCCAATGCGGTGGGAATCAAACGCAAGCCCGCTTGCAAGGGTGAGTAGCCCTTCACGTACTGCAAGTAGAAGGAGAGGAAGAACACCGCTCCAAAGAGGGCAAAGAAGGCCAGCGTGATGGCAGCCGTTGATGCCGAGAAGCGGGCATCCTTAAAGAGTGTGATGTCTAAGGATGGGTGTGTACTGCGTCGCTCGATAAGGGCGAACAGGGCTAATAAGGCAATACCTCCGACGATGGACCCGGTGACTTCCACGTTCCACCAGTCGTTGAGGTTTCCGCCCTGGATGATCCCGTAGACCAACGAGACGATTCCCACGAGAGACAAGACCACTCCGATCGGGTCAATCGGAAGCGGTGAACCGTCCTTTGATTCCGGAACTAAAAGAACAACACTGGTCACCGCGACGATGGCCACGGGAACGTTGATCAAGAACACTGATCCCCACCAAAAGTGTTCGAGCAAGACCCCACCCAGGATGGGACCTACCGCAACAGCGAGGCCCGTAGAGCCAGCCCACACACCGATGGCGCGTCCGCGCTCAGCTGGCGGGAACACATTGGTGACGATTGCCAACGTCACTGGCAATACGGCAGCACCAACAAAGCCCATTAATGCGCGATAGCCGATCAGCTGGTTCGGAGTTGATGCAAAAGCACACAAGGCTGACGACAATCCAAATGACGCCATCCCAATGATCAAGATCAATTTGCGGCCGTAGCGATCGCCCAAGACACCCCAAGTGAACAACATGCCCGCAAACACCAGCGTGTATGAGTTCACCGCCCATTCGAGCTGGGCCTGCGTTGCATTGAGTTCTTCTTGAATAGAACGAAGGGCAACGTTGAGAACGCTGTTGTCCAATACAACGATGAGCAAGCTAAAAACCATCACGCCCAAGATCGCCCAGCGGCGGGGGTGCCCATCCAGGATTGCTTGTTGTTCAGCCGCCTGATCTTGTGGGCTGGTCATCAGTCGAGCCGCACCGATCCTCGGTGGGTAGCCAAGTGAACCGCGACCAATCCAGGCTCGTCGTCAACAAAATCAATCGTCACGCCATCAATGGCATCAACAGACGAACCCAGGAACTCGGTGACCGAAGCCGCATCGCCACCAATTTCCAAACGCTCAATGCGAGGCAGTTCGCCAGCCCCTGCGCTGGGGTGATCGGCTGCATCACTGAGCCACTGAACAAAGAAGGGCACTTGTGGATCTTCCATCACGTCTTTGATTCCAAGTTGCTTCCACGTTAGATCCACACCATCAGGTCGGTGACGCATGCCGTCAACGGCAGGACGACCCAAGCGCTGTTCCATTGGCTCAACATCATCAACGGCCAAAACCCAGGCCATCCATCCGCCACCGCGTTCTGCGCGATGCTTCACGGCTTGACCAAAAGGTGCGCGGTCTGCTGCTGGGTGATCCAGCGTCGCGACTACTTCGAGATACGACCCGCCGGCCAGTGGCAAAACAAAGTTGCGCGTACCAAACCGAGGGTGACGACCACCATCGCGAAAGATCCCACCCGCGCTTGCACCGAGGCGTTGAACCTCGTCAGCGAGATGAGAAGCAGGGACCGCATAAGAGACATGATCTAGACGCATAAACCCATCTTGGCGGATTGCTCTGGGACGCTGATCACCAAGGTCACA
>CAEZVF010000024.1_pt1 | contig 8000 bp, 4 predicted proteins | sample 7264671 | NCBI WGS metagenome assembly CAEZVF01 (sample SAMEA6813849, study PRJEB35770) | uncultured Actinomycetes bacterium | biome: Freshwater; feature: Freshwater reservoir; material: water | place: Czech Republic | collected 2017-05-23 | depth 0.5m m
AAGCCCGCGACCAAGCCGGGTGGTGGCCAGTGAGTACAACGCTGAATCCACCGCGTCAACGACCTCAGGGTTACCGCCCACCACCACATCCTCCGCGTGCTCGACGTCCAGTGAGTCAGCCCAAGCCAGCAAATCCGAAGCGTCGCCTGCGCTTGGCTGGTGTGGTGTGTTTATTGATCTTGATTGCCTTTGTTGTGAAGCTTTTCTATGTTCAGGCCCTGAGTGCGCCGACCTTTGCAGGTGCGGCTACGAAGTCGCGATCGGTGACCAACGTGTTGCCGGCGGTTCGTGGCACGATCACTGATGCAACTGGTATTGCCTTGGCCACGACTGTTGAATCACGAAATATCACTGCTGACCAGACGCTGATTAAGAATCCGCAAGCAACGGCCGAACTCCTTGCGCCCATGATTGGCAAATCGGTGTCGAGCGTGCGAGCGCGTTTGATTGGCGACCGACGATTTGTGTATGTGGCAAAGGGGATCACCCCAAAGAAGTGGGATCAGATCAAGGAAATGGGAATAGCAGGAATATTCTCAGAAGGCACGAGTACTCGGGTGTATCCGGCAAAGTCAGTGGCTGCAAATGTCATTGGATTCGTGGGAGCCGATGGCGCGGGCCTGGGTGGTTTAGAACTTTCGTTGCAATCAACTCTGTCTGGTACCCCCGGTAAGCAGACGGTGGAAACCGGTGCGGGTGGCCGTCAGATTCCATCGGGCACTGACAAGGTGACTCCGGCGCTCAACGGGAGCGACGTGCGCTTGACTATTGACCGCGATATCCAGTGGGTGGCGCAACAAGCTATCGCTGCCAAAGTAGCGGAGACCGGTGCTCAAAGCGGAACGGTTGTCGTGATGGATCCACGCACCGGAAACATTTTGGCGATGGCAACAGCGCCAACCTTTAATCCCAACAAGCCTTCGGCTAGCAAGGTTTCTCTTCGTGGCAATCGTGCGGTCACGGACATTTACGAGCCCGGATCGACGAGCAAAATCATGACAGCAGCTGCCGTCATTGAAGAAGGAAAGCTGAAGGCCAACTCTAAGATCACGGTGCCTTCGGTGTTGAACCGTGGCGGAAGCGCTTTCCATGACCATGACGAGCACGGGACACTCCGCTTGACTTTTGCTGGAGTCCTTGCAAAGTCGAGCAACATTGGCACCATTCAGGCTTCCGAAAAGATCGGTGCAAAGACGCTGTATGGCTACCTCAAGAAGTTTGGTATTGCCGAGCCCAGCGGATTGAACTTCCCCGGTGAAAGTCGCGGACTTCTGCCCGCCCTGAAGGATTGGTCGGGGACGTCCTTTCCCACCATCGCCTTTGGTCAGGGCTTGTCGTTGAACTCGATCCAAGCCACATCGGTGTTCGCCACCATTGCCAATGGGGGTGTACGCGTTGAGCCTCGCTTGGTCGCCGGTACGACGGGCAACGATGGCAAGTTTGTTGAGGCTGCGCAATCGCGTCGCATTGAGGTCGTCTCGCCAGCGACCGCTCGCACAGTCACGGACATGCTCGAATCCGTGGTGAGTGATGGCGGAACCGCTCCCATGGCTCGCATTCCTGGCTACCGCGTTGCTGGTAAGACGGGAACGGCTAACCGAGTGGACCCAGCCTGTGGTTGCTACCGCGGTTACACGGCTTCCTTTATCGGTTTCGCACCAGCGGATAACCCGCAACTGGTGGTTTCCGTGACCTTGCAAGCACCCAAGCGTGGCCACTACGGCGGCATGCTGGGTGGACCGGTGTTTAAGCGCGTGATGTCGTTTGCACTTCAGGATCAGCGCATTCCGCCAACCGGGTCCAAGGCCCCCGCCTTGAAGTTGACTTGGTGATGATGACTTCCCCCAACCTCGTCGTTGCGAAGTAGGGGGCACTATGTCTGTGACTGCTAGTTCCCTACGCCCCACTACCTCAGGTGTCTTGCTTTCAGAAGTAGCACGTGCTGTCTCGGGAGACGTGCGAGGAGCGGACGTTCAGGTCAGTGGAATCACGCACGACTCACGAGCCGTGCACGATGGTGACCTGTATGTCGCTTTCGCCGGGGCACGATTTCACGGATCTCAGTTCATTGAGCAGGCGATGTCCAATGGCGCTATCGCGGTCCTGACAGATGAAATCGGTGCAGCAGTTGCCGATGCCGTCGGGCTGTCTTGCCTTGTTGTCTCTGACGTTCGCCAGGTGCTTGGTGTTGCAGCTTCCACGGTTTATGGCAATCCGGCTGAGTCCATGACCATGGTGGGAATCACTGGTACGAATGGAAAAACAACCTCTGCGTACTTGCTTGATGCTGCCTTGCGAGCCGCTGGACGTACAACGGGTCTGATCGGAACGATCACCACCACTATTGATGGCGAATCCGTTGCCAGCATCCGCACCACTCCTGAGGCAACGGACTTGTTCGCCCTCTTGGCGGTGATGAAGGAGCGTGGGGTTGACGCTGTGGTGATGGAAGTCTCGAGTCATGCCTTGGTGATGGGTCGAGTCAATGGGATCACCTTTGATTCCATGGGATTTACCAATCTCTCGCAAGATCATCTTGACTTCCATCACACGATGGAGGAGTACTTAGCAGCGAAAGCATTAGCTTTTACTCCCACTCATGCTCGCCAAGGAGTGGTGCTCTTGCTCAATGATGACTCGCAAGCATGGAGTCGTGCGCTCATGGCCCAGGCGCAGATCCCGTTGACCGTTATTCGCGACACTAACGTGCTGGGCGCAGAAAGTGATGTGACGTTCAGCGTGACATCGGGCGGACAGCACGCAGCCACAGTTACCTCGACCGCTGATGAAGTAAAGGTGGTCACACAGTTAGCCGGTTCGTGGAATGTCCACAATGCGATCTTGGCTCAACAGCTAGCTGTGAGCGTTGGAGTCAGTGCGGACTTAGCGATCGCAGGTATTGCATCACTGAGCAGTGTCCCTGGACGTCTTGAGTCTGTTCAGGTCGAGGGAAATGCCATTGCGGGTTTTGTTGATTACGCGCATACCCCCGATGCGGTTGAGCAGGTTGTGTCCGAGTTGCGTTCTTTAGCTGGCAGTCAGCGCAAGTTGGTCGTAGTCATTGGTTGTGGTGGCGACCGTGATGCACTCAAGCGTCCGTTGATGGGAGCTGCGGCGGCTCGGTGGGCCGATGTCGTGGTGATCACCGACGACAATCCGCGAAGTGAAGACCCAGCTGTCATCCGTGCGGCGGTTATGGCAGGCGCTGCAAGTGCCAACGCGTCAGCTTCTTTAGTCAATGTGGCTGATCGTCAAGCCGCCATCCAACAAGCAGTCGACGTGGCTGGTCCAGATGGGATCGTCGCTGTCTTGGGCAAGGGACATGAAACCGGTCAGGAACTCTCCGGAATTGTTACGCCCTTCGACGATCGCGTCGCGCTGCACCGCGCCCTGGGTGGTGCGTAGTGATTGCCCTAACAGCTGCTGAGATTGTTTCGATTACTCAGGGACGACTGGGTCAGGGGACCGATCCGCAATTAGTGGTGACAGGCATTGCTCGAATTGATTCGCGAGATCTTTCACCCGGTGACCTGTTTGTTGCCTTTGAGGGTGAAACCCTCGACGGTCATGACTTCGTCGACCAAGCCAGGAGCAACGGAGCGGCGCTTTCGTTAGTGACTCGGCAGGTCGCTGGCCCGCACATTGTGGTGAGCGACATGTTGGAAGCGGTGTCGGCACTAGCTCGGCACAATGCACAAGCGCTGACCTCAACCTGCACCATCATTGGCTTGACCGGGTCTTCTGGAAAAACGTCGACCAAGGACTTGTTGGCCAGCGTTCTAGAAGCCGCTGGTGAAACAGTGGCACCGCCGGGGTCCTTCAACAATGAGCTGGGCTTTCCGCTGACCGTTTTGCGAGCGAATCTGAATACGAAGTATCTGGTGTTGGAAATGGGTGCACGCGGAGTAGGGCACCTTGCGTTGTTGTGTTCTATTGCGCAACCAAAAGTCGGCATAGTTTTGAACGTAGGCGCGGCTCATCTAGGGGAGTTCGGCGACCTCGAAACTACGGCGAGAGCAAAATCCGAAGTCGTCGCAACATTGCCGTCGGATGGAATTGCTGTTCTCAATAGCGACGACGATCGCGTGCGAGCCATGACAGCTCTGACAAAGGCTCGCTGTGTCTACTTTGGCGACTCAGGTGATGCGCTCGTGCGCGCTGAAAACGTGATTGTTGGGGCGGATGGGTGCGCGCAGTTTGATGTGCGCATTTCCGGCTTGGCGAGTGAGCACGTCGCGCTGAAGGTCGCCGGACGGCACCAGGTATCCAACGCTTTGGCAGTGGCTGCCACCGCGATCTCGATCGGAATCAGCCCTCGTGCGGTAGCCGAGGCTCTGAGTCAAGCAGGTCCGCGCAGTCCGTGGCGAATGCAAGTCGAGCAGGGCGCGAACGATGTAACGGTCATCAACGATGCCTACAACGCCAATCCAGACTCGATGCAAGCCGCCTTACTTGCCGCGGCAGATATTGCCAACGGCCGGAGATTAGGAATTGTTGTCGGCGAGATGCTCGAACTGGGAAATCAATCGGGGCCAGCTCATGTGGAATTAGGAACTGCCGTTGCTAAAGCGGCTCCAGCGTGGGTAATCGCGGTAGGTTCAGTGGCGGAACAGATTGAAAGCGGTGCGGTGTCCGCTGGTGTGTCACCAGACGTGATCAGCCGAGTTGACGACGCCCCGTTGGCCATTCGTAAAGCACTCGAACTTGCACAACCAGGAGATGTGGTTTTGATCAAGGCCTCACGCGGCATCGGACTCGAAGTCGTCGCGCAAGCCCTCGTGGGCGGTGGTAAGTCGTGAAGCTCATCGTGATTTCCGCAGGCATCGCTTTGATTGTCTCGCTCCTAGGAACACCTTGGTTGATGCGAATATTGAACCGCCGAGGCTATTCCCAAGCCATCCGTGAATCCGGCGATCTACTTTTCCCTGATCACGAGAGTAAGAAGGGCACCCCGTCGATGGGTGGCCTAGCGGTGATTATTGCCGTGCTTGCTGGGTATGGCGTCGCACATGTTGTGCGTGGCACTCCGCCCACGGCTTCTGGCTTACTTCTTCTCTTCCTCGTCGTTGGATTGGGTGCAGTTGGCTTCATTGACGACTACATCAAGATCTTCAAGCGTCGTTCCATGGGTCTACGAGCCAGCGCAAAGTTCGGTGGCCAGGTCGTTATCGGCATTGTCTTCGGTGTCCTTTCCTTGAACTTCAGCGATGACCGGGGGCTGACGCCGGCTTCTCGCGCAGTGTCGTTTATTCGCGATACGCCATTGGTCCTGCCGGCTGCAGCCTTTGTCCTATGGGCCCTGCTCTTAGTGGTGGCGACATCCAACGCGGTGAACTTGACCGATGGCCTCGATGGCTTGGCCATTGGTGCGGCGATGATGTCGTTTGCCGCGTACACCTTGATTGGTGTGTGGCAGTTCGGCCAAGGGTGTGCCCTCAGCCCAGGACGCAGTTGTTATGAAGTGCGAGATCCTCTGGACTTAGCGATTCTGGCTGCTGGTTTTACCGGAGCCTGTTTCGGATTCCTTTGGTGGAACGCCCCTAAGGCGCAAATCTTCATGGGGGACACCGGGTCGCTGGCTATTGGTGGTGCGATCGCAGGGTTCGCCATTTTGAGCCGCACCGAAATCTTGTTACTTGCGCTGGGCGGACTCTTCGTCATCATCACGATGTCGGTGATTCTGCAGGTGGGTTCGTTCAAACTCACGGGGAAACGAATTTTCAAGATGGCACCTCTGCAACATCACTTTGAGATGTTGGGCTGGGCTGAAGTCACGATTGTGATTCGGTTCTGGATCATCGCGGGCCTGTGTATTGGCACAGGTCTGGCCCTGTTCTATTACGAATGGGTGCGGGTTCGCGGGTGAGTGAGCAAGCCTTCATCATTACGCCTGACCTTGATTGGTCAGTTCAACGCGTTGTCGTGGCTGGGGCCGGAGTTACCGGTAAGGCCGTAGCTCATGCCTTGGCTCGACGAGGTGCGACGGTGCATGTGGTCGATCAGGGACTCACCCCCGGATCAGCGGTGAAAGCCGAGTTTGAGACCGCAGGCTTTATCGCCGATGACGATGAATTGGGTGCTGTCGTTGAAGCCAGCCTCATGGTGGTTTCGCCGGGTTGGCGCCCCGATGCGCCAGTGATGAAGGCCGCTGAGACTTTGCAAGTTCCCATCTTGGGTGAACTAGATGTGGCCTGGATCCTGCAGCAGCAGCGCGGACAAGGGCCCGCATGGTTGACCTTGACCGGAACGAACGGGAAGACCACGGCTGTGACTATGGCCGAATCAATGTTGCTGGCTGCGGGTCGACGTGCACTTGCTGTAGGCAACGTTGGACGTTCCATCGTTGAAGCCATCGATGCACAGGAGCCCTATGAGGTGTTGGCTCTGGAGTTGTCGTCCTTCCAACTCCATCGATCACATCTGATGCGCCCCTTCGCCTCCGCAGTACTCAACATTGCGCCCGACCACCTTGACTGGCACGGCGATTTCGCTGCCTACCGCGCAGACAAGGCTCGAATTCTGGAGCGCACGACGCATGCCTGTATTTATCGCGCTGAGGAGCCGATCACGCGACAGCTCATTGAGCAAGCCGATGTCGAGGAGGGATGTCGCGCGATTGGAACCACGTTGGGCATTCCTGCCTTGGGTGAAATTGGTGTGGTTGACGGATTGATTCTTGATCGCGCTTTTGAGGACAACCGTCGCGAAGAAGCTACTGAACTTGCCGGTGTAGATGACCTTGTGGACCAAGCCGCGCACACGATTGCTAATGCGTTATCGGCCACTGCTTTAGTGCGATCAACAGGTGTTGACCCCAGCGCCATCCGTCAGGGATTGCGTGATTGGCAGCCGCAACCACACCGAATGACAGTGGTCGCGACCATCGATGAGGTCACCTGGGTTGATGATTCAAAGGCAACGAACCCACATGCTGCCGCGGCGTCCTTGGCTTCCTTTGATGACATCGTGTGGATCGCTGGGGGATTGGCCAAGGGAGCGGAGTTTGACGAATTGGTCACTCGCGCCGCATCTCGATTGCGTGCTGTGATCGTCCTTGGAACAGATCGTGACCAGGTCGTGGCAGCAGTTAAGCGACACGCACCAGATGTGCCTGTAATCGACGTTGATGACGCGGAAAATGGTGCAGTGAACTTGATGCAGGCGGCCGTTGAAGCTGCGCGCCGTCATGCCGTCGCCGGCTCCACGGTTCTGCTTGCGCCCGCGTGCGCGTCAATGGATCGCTTTCGCGACTACCACGAACGCGGACAACTTTTCGCTGACATCGTCGTGAGGAATCAATCATGACCTTGGATTCGCGACCGGAAGTTTCGCACGAGCCCACCTCGAGATGGGCAGTGTTCAACAATCCTTTGACCCCGTATTACGTCATCGTGGGCGCAGCAACCTTGTTGATTGCGCTTGGCCTCGTCATGGTGCTTTCGGCATCCAGTGTTACTTCGTATGCCGATAGTGGGTCGTCCTTCGCCATCGGGTTGCGTCAGGCCATGTGGGTTGCGATCGGTATTCCTTGCATGTGGCTTGCTTCGCGTTTACCAGTTTCGTTTTATCGCCGCTACGCCCTAGCCATGGTCATCGTGGCCTTTGCCTTGCTCTTTGCCCTGTTTGTTCCAGGCCTTGGTGTCTCCGTCAACGGCAACCGCAACTGGATCGAATTTGGCGGCCCCTTTCGCCTCCAGCCGTCTGAATTTGCCAAGTTTGCCTTGGTGGTCTGGGCTGCAAGTTTGCTAGCGCGGAAGGAAGCCGAGGGTCGCGATTGGGCCTACGTCTTGCAACGCATGGCTGTTGTCGCCGGTGGAATGCTCCTGCTCGTCATCGTCTCTGGTGACCTCGGTACATCGCTGGTGTTGATGGCTGTCACGGTGGCGCTGATGTTTTTTGCTGGAATTCCGATGCGGATCTTGGGAATCTTGGTGGCTGCAGGCTTGGCAGGCATTGCTTACTTGAGTGCATCCCATGGTTATCGTCGCGATCGATTCACT
>CAEZVF010000026.1_pt1 | contig 7854 bp, 7 predicted proteins | sample 7264671 | NCBI WGS metagenome assembly CAEZVF01 (sample SAMEA6813849, study PRJEB35770) | uncultured Actinomycetes bacterium | biome: Freshwater; feature: Freshwater reservoir; material: water | place: Czech Republic | collected 2017-05-23 | depth 0.5m m
CTGGACGTGACCGAGAACGGTGTTGCGCGAGGGGTGTCCAGTGCGCTGTTCCAGCGCCGAGGTCATCCATTGCCCAATGTTGGGGATGTAGCGGCTGCCGAATTCATCGTGCGTTCCGTGTTGTTCCAATAAATCCGGATCAGCCGGGATGGCACGCTCAGCCACCACGATCACGGGCGCATACGACTTGGCAAAGCGACTTTCCACCCAGCCTTGCACCACATCAAGATCAAAGGGTTGCTCAGGAATACAGATTCCATTGGCTCCGCCGGCCACTCCTGCATGCAACGCAATCCATCCGGTGTTGCGACCCATCACTTCCACGACCAAGGTGCGGTGATGACTTTCGGCCGTGGTGTGCAAGCGATCAATGGCTTCGGTGGCAACGTTGACGGCTGTGTCAAAACCGAACGTGTAATCGGTTCCCTCAAGGTCGTTGTCAATGGTCTTAGGAACGCCCACCACATTGACCCCGGCTGCCTCAAGAAGGTGTGCTCCGCCGAGGGTGCCCTCGCCACCGATAACGATCAGAACATCGACCTGGTGATCGGACAAAACTTTCACGATGGTCTGCAGGTTCTCAGCCACGGTTGCCGGGGATACTCCGGTGCTTCCCAAAATGGTTCCGCCGCGAGGCAAGATGCCACGCACCTGATCTACGCCGAGTTCAACAACATCGCCCGAAATCGCACCCATCCAGCCATCACGGATACCCAGAACCGTGTCTCCATTGATGGTGGCCTTGCGAACTATGGCGCGAAGGACAGCGTTGAGGCCGGGACAATCTCCCCCACCGGTCAACACCGCAATCTTCATCAGCAGTTACACCGCTTCGGCAGAATCGGAATCGTCAGTTTCGGCAGGTTCTGGGGTGGTATCGGCCTGGCCGTTTTCCCGGGCCGCTTTAGCCAACCGGGCCTTTTGAGTCGACGCGTAAATATCAACGTATTCCTGATCAGAAAGAGCCAAAATCGCGTACATGATTTCGTCAGTGACGGCTCGTAGCACTAACCGGTCAGCTTGCATTCCCGCGTAACGTGAAAAGTCCATGGCTTTACCCACACGGATTCCCACGCGACCAAGATTGGGACGCACTTGTCCGGGCGGCTGAACCTTGTCAGTGCCAATCATCGCGACAGGAACGACGACCGCTCCGGCTTCAAGCGCCATGCGCGCAACGCCGACTCGACCGCGATACAACCGGCCATCAGGTGAGCGAGTGCCCTCGGGATAAATCCCCAGCAGGCCACCTTCGTTCAAGACTTCAACGCCAGTTCGAATGGCATCGTCGGCCGAGCGACCACCGGTGCGGTCAACGGAGACCTGTCCGACTGCTTTGAAGAATCCAGCCGTCAGGCGACCCTTCACACCAGGGGTGTTGAAGTACTCGCTCTTGGCCAAAAAGGTGACTCGTCGCGAAATCGCGATGGGGAGAAACACCGAGTCAGAAAATGACAGGTGATTGCTGGCCACAATGACCGGACCCTCATGCGGAATGTTTTCGGCGCCCTCAATCCACGGATGAAAGGCCAAACGCAAAGCGGGACCGGCGACGACGTTTTTCATCAAGCCGTAGAGCATTCCCACCTGCTTTCCTACTGAATAGTGGATCCGAGCCTAGGGCGAGCCCCCAGAGTTGCCATGACGTGGGGCGCAGCACCCACTATCGTGCCACGATGAGGTCAAGCAGGCTCACAGCGACGGTGAAGGGTGGGTGCCATGTCTAGGCTAGAAAACGGTCTACCGGCTGACGACTGGATGCTCCTTGCCGACGTTGAGGCGCCGTTCACCGAGCACGTTCTCGAAGCATTGGCCGATCAGGGCATTGCGGCTTACGCCGAACCCTTCACTTCGCCAGAGTCTTCCTACCTGGGCACCCCTCGTGCCAGCGGCCCGTCTGACCGTCTCATGGTCGATCGCAACTTCCGCAGCCAGGCGCGTGCCGTGCTCTCAGTTTTGCTGCCGGAATTGCGCGCTGAGTTTGATGCCCAACAACAAGTAGACCAAGACCAATCATGGAATCAAATTGTCAACGGCCTCACCGACGACGGAGTCGGTCAAAACGTTGACACCAGCGCGGTCCCGGATCAGATTGATTCGCCGGAAGACAGTTGGTCCGAGTTTGCGCAAACAACAACGTTTGTTGATGACCCGCACGATCACTTCATCCCGCCCGAGCCTCCTCCGATTCCAGCCAGCGACCCGGTAACGCAATTTGCCTGGGCAGCTCTGGCGATTGGCCCGACGTTTTTGATCTTGGGAACGTTGCTTGGTTGGGGCTTGGGTGGATTCATGGGCTTCCTCGCCGTGGCCATGTCGATCGGCGGTGGCGTCACGCTCATCGCGCGCATGGACGATCGGCCCAACGCTGAGGATCGTGGCGACGACGGCGCCGTTCTCTAAATCACGCTTTCGTGCGCCAGTAATCCAGCGCCGACCATGGCGGCCAACTCGCCACACTGCGCCTTCACCACTGGCGGGACCGGTCGATGCGCACCACCAATTAGGCGCTGCTCCAAGGCAATGCGGGCTGGTTGGAGCAACAGCTCGCCGGCCGCTGACACTCCACCACCCACGACAACGAGCGCAGGGTCCACCACCGCGACCATGGCACTAAGGCCTGCGCCCAAGGTGGTCCCAATATCTGCAATTAACGCCATGCACGCGTGGTCGCCCGCGAGTGCTAATTGTGTGACGAGATTGCCCGTGAGTTGATCAATGTCACCATCGCATGCCGCCAACAATGGTTGGGCATCTAGATGTCCGCTGGCAACAAACTCGCGTGCGTGACGGGTTAAGGCACTGCCACTTGCATATTGCTCCAAGCATCCGCGTGCGCCGCATGCACACAACACACCATCGAGAACCCACGGGATATGTCCAACTTCTCCAGCCGTGCCGTGTGCACCGCGCATCAAGGTGTCGTTGACGACAACGCCGCCGCCCAGACCTGTGCCGACGGTGACTGCCAACAGGGAATGGACTCCATGCCCTGAGCCCACGCGATATTCAGCCCACGCCGTTGCGGTCGCATCATTTTCAATAACGCACGGCACCTGTGTTTGCTCTTCGATGCGTTGTGCCAACGGAAAATCGACAAAAGCCAGATGGGGTGCGAAAGCCACGTTGCGACCCGTGACATCGATCAGGCCCGCAACTCCGATGCCGATGGCGTGTGGCTTGTGCGTTTCACCAACCGTGTTGATGCACTCCACAACGGTGGCAACGATCGCATCTGCGTCGTGGGTGGGCGTGGGGACAAAGATCGAGTTCAAGACTTCACCCGTGTTCGACACCAGTCCCGCAACGGTCTTCGTTCCACCGATGTCCACACCGACTACCCAGGACATGGTTAAAGATCCAAGACAAACGGAGTTTGGCGACTCCTGAAGTGCCCCACGTTCATGCATTCGGTCTTACCGATGCGAGTGCGCGAAGCGAGGGGTTGATGCACATGCCCAAACAACGCAATGGCGGGTTGGGTTTTGACAATTGCTTCTAGCAGAGCCGAACTGCCGCGTTCAAAGCGTCGCGCAACGGTGTCGTAGGTCAGTTCGGGCAAGGCTGGTGGGATGTGCGTGCACAAAACGTCGACGCGTCCCAAAGCTTCGACTTTGGCCGCGTAATCCTCATCGGTGATTTCAAACGGTGTGCGCATAGCCGTGCGCAATCCTCCACCGACAAAGCCAAAGCGCACGCCATTGATATCAACGACTTGCCCGTCTAAAACTTGGTGGCCCGGGCGAGTGAACTCCGGCCACATCGTGGGCAGGTCAACGTTGCCGTAGGTAAGCAATGCCGGATCAGGCATCGCGGCAAAGAGCTCGGCGTATTGCTTGCGGACTTCGTCATCTAGCTGACTGCGGCGATCGCCACCGCGCTGCTCCCACAGGGAGTTGCCGAATTCGCGGGCCTGGTCGTAGCGACCTTGCGTGCGGAGCTCGACGAACTTCGAGCAATTGTCTGGGCCAAAAAGTTGGGAAAAGATTCCTCGCGACATGTCGTGGTAGTCAATAAATAGGACCAGGTCACCTAGACAGATGAACAACTCTGATCCTTCGCCAGCGCGCGCGAGTGCATCGCTTGCACCATGAACATCGCTGACGACGTGGACTCTCACGTTCTCAGCCTAAGGCGATTAGCGCAGGAACAGCCCGATGAGGCTCATGAGGGCAAAAAAGACCACGCTCACTGCCACGGTTCCACCAATCACCACAGCCGCCTTGCCACTGCTGGAACTGACCTTGGACGCCAAACCACCTAAGGCTGGCGTGAGCGGGTCGCTACCGAGCAAACTCAGATCGAACTCAGGTTCAGCCGCGGATGACTCTTGGGCAACTTCCTCAACCCAGGACTCAGGAACCGTGAGTTCAGACACAGTCAGTTCGGGCGAAGGCGCCGGAATGGATTCAGTGGTGACAGCCGGAGTGGGCGCCGGAACCGTCACTGCGACGGGCTCGGGCGCACTTTGCAGGGAGAAATGACACAACGAACACCACAGCGCGTCCGGTCGGACGGCTGCAGAACACTGCGGACAACGGGTCACCTACCCGATATCGGCAGGCTTGGCTCATTCCTTGACCCCCCAATTCGTGCCTAGGCAGGTAGCGTTTACCCGTGCAGGAATTCAGCGTGGAGCCCTTGGTCATCCTCGACCCAGGTGCTGCCCTCCCCGATTTGCTCTTGGCCAACGCCACCGTGTCCCCCGATGTCATCGGCTACAGCCGCTTCGACGGTGCGCAGTGGACCGATATCTCCAATGAGCAGTTCTGGACTCAGGTCCAACAACTAGCGCGCGGATTTATCGCTTCAGGTATCCAAGCGGGTGACTGCGTGGGAATCATGTCGCGCACGCGCTATGAGTGGACGCTCGTTGACTTTGCGTTGTGGACTGCAGGGGCAATTCCGGTTCCGATTTACGATTCTTCGTCTGCGGACCAGGTGCACTGGATCCTCAGCGATTCGGGTGCGGTGGCATGCATCGTCGAAACTCCACGTAATGCCAAGACCGTGGAACAAGCCATCACCGATTTAGCGCACGTGACGCAGGTGTGGTGCATCACCGACAACGACTTAGACACACTCGCTGCGCGCAGCGATGAGGTGCCTAGCGAGCTATTGGACCAACGTCGCTCATCATTGAACATCGACAGTTTGGCCACGATCATCTACACCTCCGGAACAACTGGCCGACCTAAGGGATGCGAGCTCACCCACGGCAACTTCCTTGCCTGCGCACAAAATGCCGTCGCCGCATTGCCTGATGTGGTGGGTGTCGAAGGCGCTTCAACCTTGTTGTTCTTGCCCCTGGCCCACGTTTTTGCGCGCTTTGTCGAAGTCCTGTGCGTTGCCGCCAACGTCCGACTGGCCCACACCGCAACGATCACCGACCTTGCCGGCAAGTTGCAGTCGTTCCAGCCCACTTTCTTGTTGGCCGTGCCGCGTGTGTTTGAGAAGTTGTATGTCGGCGCGCAACAAAAGGCAACCGCCGATGGCAAGGGAGCCATCTTCCAACGCGCCACCGATGTGGCGATCGCCTACAGCCAGGGAATTCAGTCGGGCCGCATTCCGCTCGCCGTTAAGACTCAGCACGCCGTCTTTGAAAAGTTGGTGTACTCAAAACTGCGCAACGCGATGGGTGGTCAGATTCGCTGGGCGGTGTCCGGCGGTGCGCCGTTGGGTGAACGACTAGGTCACTTCTTCCGCGGTGCAGGTGTCACCATCCTTGAGGGATACGGCCTCACCGAAACGACTGCTCCGCACACCGTCAACACCCCCAGCATGATCAAAGTAGGCAGCGTGGGCAAACCACTTCCCGGCTGCAGTGTGCGGATTGCCGATGACGGTGAAGTTCTGGTCAAAGGACCCAATGTTTTTCGCAGCTACCTTGGTGACCCATCAGATACTGAAACTGCGTTCATCGATGGGTGGTACCGCACCGGTGATATCGGCACCCTCGATGACGGCTACCTCTACATCACCGGTCGAAAAAAGGAAATCATCATCACCGCGGGTGGAAAGAACGTGGCCCCCGCGCCTTTGGAAACACTCCTGGCCAGCAATCCGCTCGTCGCGCATGCCGTCGTCATCGGCGACAACCGGCCCTACATCGCCTCGTTGCTCACGCTTGATCCCGACGAACTCAAAACGTGGCTGACAACACACGATCGCGCCGACCTCAGCGCTGCCGAGGTAGTCAACGACCCCCAATTGCGCGCTGAACTGCAAAAGACCATCGATCTCGCGAACAAGACAGTGTCAGCGGCCGAAGGCATCCGTCGTTTCGTCATCTTGCCTGTGGAGTTCACCGAGGAAACCGGTTACCTCACGCCGAAGTTGAGTGTGAAGCGCCACCTTGTCCTTGCTGACTTTGCGGAACAAGTTGAGAGTTTGTACTAATGAGCCACGAAGGCGTTGACGTCAAGGATTTGACGATTCGCTTTGGTCGCACCACCGCGATTGATCAGTTGAGTTTTTCACTCACTGCTGGAACATCGGTGGCCTTGATTGGTCGCAACGGTGCCGGCAAGTCGACGACCTTGCGTGTTCTCGCTGGCGTGCTCCCACCCAACGCGGGTGAGGTGATGCTCAATGGGATCAATATCGTCAAAGACCCCATCGCCGCCCGATTCGCAGTGGGCTATTGCCCTGACGTGGGAGGTTTGATTCCGCGGGCCACGCTCTGGGAACACTTAGAGCTCTCGGCGACGATTCGCGGAATGGATACATCCTGGCAAGAGCGTGCCCAAGATCTCCTCGCAGCCTTTGACCTCACCGGGGCGGCCGATCGCATGACCGCTGAGTTCTCGCATGGAATGAGCCGCCGATCAGCAGTGATCTTGGCCGCGTTGCATCAGCCCAAGGTTCTTTTGCTTGATGAACCCTTCGACGGCGTAGACCCCTTGGGTGTTGACGCGACCATGGATGTCATTGCCCAAGCAGAAGCCAGTGGCAGCACCGTCATCGTGTCTACTCACATGCTCCCCCTAGCCGTTGCTGCTTGCTCGCGCGCGCTGGTTTTGGCCAATGGACACATCACTTCTGACGGCCCTACCTCCGAACTTGCCGGACTTGAGGGTGAACAGGTGTATCGAAGGCTGCTGACGTGAGTTCACCAGCGCAACTGCGACCACTAATTGCGTTGCGTTGGAAGATGGTGCGCGAACCAAGCACTCGACGCGGCCTTGCGGTGGCACTGGTTATTCCCGTTGCCCTCCTGCTCATCACCATCGTCGGCGCACGCCTTTACCCCGCGCCGGCCGACAGCACAACATTGCTGGTCATCGTTCCCGCACTGCTCTTGGGTTTTGTGGTGTTGTCGATCTTCGGACCACTCGCGGCCGGAGGCGGCAACGAGCTCTATCCCGCCGACCAACTGGTGGCATTTCCCATTAAGTCGCGCACCACTGCCCTAGCCGCACTGTGTTTGACACCGTTGAACCTGGCCTGGCTGGTTCAGGTGCTCATCGCCTTTGGCTTGATTAGCTATCTCGCGAGATCGTCGTGGCCCACTGCTCTTGCTGCATCCACCACGATCGCGGTGTTCATCGCCTGCGCCACCGTTTTTGGACAATGGGTGGGCTGGCTCATTGTTGGCATTCGCCAACGCATCATCGGGCGCATCCTCACCTGGATCGTTGCCCTGGCATTAGGTATGGGGTTTTTGGCCCTTTTGCGCTCAGGATCCTTGACGGGCTTTTTGGACAAGAGCCCGACGCTGTGGGTCGTTGTTGCCGCGCTTGGGCCCAGCCAAGGCAATTACTCACGCTGGTTTGAGCGCACGCTCGTGCTCACTGTTTTGACCGCTGGCTTCTTCGCCCTCTCGTTGCTGAGTTGCCGATGGGCACTGCGCCA
>CAEZVF010000029.1_pt1 | contig 7662 bp, 7 predicted proteins | sample 7264671 | NCBI WGS metagenome assembly CAEZVF01 (sample SAMEA6813849, study PRJEB35770) | uncultured Actinomycetes bacterium | biome: Freshwater; feature: Freshwater reservoir; material: water | place: Czech Republic | collected 2017-05-23 | depth 0.5m m
AATCCCAGTCCTCGCCGGTTTTCGTGGTTCCTCCCAGTTCTGTGTGCCTACCTAGTGGGCGTTATCGCGGCAACGGTTGGGTGCTTTTGGCAATCAGGGCAAAGCATCCTCGGATCGGTAGCCGTTCCGGTTGGTCTCGTGGCAGCGCTGTTTGTCACCTGGCTCGGAGGGCGGATTGTCGTGACGTCAACGTCCCAACGGTGGGCACCAACCGCTTATGCGGTGGCCTTTATTCAGATGGTCCTGACCCTGACGGCGACGACAGCGGCGGGCGATGTGGTGGTGGCCGCGACCTGGTACGGCTACTCGTTCCTGATTCTCAGCTTGCTCATCGTTGCCCTTACTGCGGTTCGACACGGCATGTTTGGGCCCCGACGGCTGCGATAAGCACCTGCTCTGCCGGATTGTCGGAACCGGATTGAGGATCCGCGCCGTCATAGGATGAACCCGCCGAAACGTCGGCGACTGTGTCTAGAGGATGGCAACAACGTGGCAAGCGGCACTACCGGACAGTTAACCGCTGCCGAACTCTCAGCCCGGCGACTGCGCCGTCGGTTGGTCATTGCCGCAGTTTTTGCCGTCTCACTGATCTTGATTGTGTTGAACGCCAATGCTCGAGGCAATGTCCCCTCGGGCACGACGGTTGAGGGCGTTTCTATTGGTGGATTGAGTGCCGAACAAGCCACGTCTGTTTTGACCAAGAAGCTCGCGCCTCGCATTAAGAAGGACATCACGCTGACCGCCGATGGTCGCGAGGTCACGGTCGATGCCCAAAAGGCCGGGCTAGCACTCGATGCTGAGAGCACGGTGTCTAAGGCCACCTCCCTGACGGGTACTGGAAATGTTTTTTCTCGGCTCTTCGGCAAAGGTGGAGCCATTGAGCCGGTTTATAAGGTCAACCAGAGCGCCCTTGATCGATCCATTGCCAAGATTTCGAAAAAACTGAACCGGGGCGTGGTGGACGGTGGCCTGGCCTTTAGTGGCACCACTGTTGAGGCGATCGAACCCGAGGCGGGCAAGGGAGTCAGCGCCGAAAGCGTGACCTCCGCGTTGTTAGCTACCGCCTTGGCTAAGAATCGCAAGCATGAAATCAGCCTTGAGGACATCCAGCCCGCGTTGAGTTCGCAACAGGTGCAAGAGGCGTTGAACTCCTTGGGCCAAACGGTCGTTTCCGGGCCAATCTCCTTAGAAGTGTCCGTTCCTGGTACTGACGAGTCGGCTGGGATCAACAAAACTGTCACGTTGCCGATCCGTCGACTGTCACCTTTCCTGAGCACTGCCGTTGTGGACAAGAAGATTCAGATTGCGGTCAATGCCAATGCGTTGATCAAAAACTTGCAAAAGGATTTGGCGGGTTTGCAAGAGCCTGCTCGTGATGCAACCTTCCGCATCAGTAATGGCAAGCCAGTAATTCTTCCCTCACGTGATGGTCAGCAAGTCAATGCCCAAGCCCTTGGTGGCGCAGTGGCTCGAGCACTCTCGAGCGATGAAGATCGGGTAGCCGATGTCGGATTGACCACTCAACCGGCCGCATTTACTACCGAAGATGCCAAGAAGCTCGGTGTTGTTGAAAAGATTTCTACCTTTACTCAGCCCTTCCCTTACGCGCCCTATCGGTACCAAAACATTGGTCAGGCCGCCAAGCGGGTGAACAAGACCTTGCTCAAGCCCGGCGATGTGTTCTCGCTGAACTCCATTGCGAAAGAGCGCACTCCTGAAAATGGTTACACCACAGGGTTTGTCATCAAGTCCGGTCGCTTGCAAGAAGACCTGGGTGGGGGCGTCTCAACGATGGCTACCGCTACGTGGCACGCCGCTTTCTTTGCTGGTCTAGAGCGCATTGAGCAGCGGGCACACTCGTTCTACATTTCGCGGTACCAGCCTGGCTTGGAAGCCACCGTGGCATGGGGCACGCTGGACTTGAAGTTCCGCAATGATTCGCCGAACGGAGTGTTCGTTACGGCAGTTCGTGGGCGCAACTTCGTGCGCGTGACGATGTGGGGTACCAAGCGCTACGACATCGAAGCTGATTCGGGTCCACGTACCAACCCCAAGCCGTACGCCACCGTCACTGACACCAGCGCAACGTGCACGCCACAAGATGGTGTGAGTGGATTCAAGATTGTGGTGACTCGGGTATTCAAACTCAATGGCAAAGAAGTCAAGCGCGAGCCGTTGACCACGACGTACAACCCGGCCGCCGACATCACCTGCAAAAAGCCCAAGCCCACTCCCGCGCCGACTCCGACCACAACGGCGAAGCCGACAGTCAAGCCCACTCCGAAGCCCACGGGTTAAGTAAGCGGTAACCAGGCCGGTTAAGCCAAGCTCCAACTTTGTCCGTCTTTGGAATCGGCCACCAGAACTCCCAAGCTCGCCAGTTCGTCGCGCAGCGAGTCTGACGCAGCCCAGTCCTTGTCCGTTCGAGCCTGGGCGCGCGCGTCGAGGAGTGCTTGAGCGCCAGCGGGCAATTCCTGTGCCACTACCGGCTTGCCGACTTCGCGGACCAGATCAAGGCCTAACAGTCGGTCGAGGTAGTTGAACGTTTCGAAGCGTGCACCGGCCTCCACGCTGTCGTCCTTTTCTAACCGCCGCAAGGCTTGAATGGCACGAGGAGTATCGAGGTCTTCGTTAAATGCATCGACGACAGCCACACGAGTGGGTTCGTGCATCGGCGCCGAAGGCTCCTCAGCCCATTGCGCAATCTTGGTTCTCCACCGGGTCAAGGTGGTGGCCGCGGATTCGATCGCGTTCCACGTCAAGTTCATCTGCTGGCGGTAGTTGTGCTCCAAGAAGCACAAGCGCAAAGCCAAGGGGTCAATGCCACGATCGATCACATCTTGGAGAAGCAAAACGTTGCCCGTGGACTTGGCCATCTTGCGACCGTCAAAGAGCAAGTGCTCGGCGTGAACCCAATGCCGTACGACTTCTTTGCCGACGGCTGCATCAGATTGTGCCTTCTCGTCTTCGTGGTGCGGGAAGCGAAGGTCAATGCCACCGGTGTGTACGTCAATGGTGTCGCCCAAGTGATGAACGCTCATCGCCGAACACTCCACGTGCCAACCGGGGAATCCCACACCCCACGGCGTATCCCACACCAATTGGGTACGGGTGTCGCCGGCGACTTTCCACAAAGCCCAGTCCGCGTGAAAACGCTTGCGACCACTGGCTTCGGGGTCCTCTTCGATAGCAAAACGCGTACCGGGCCGCAGGGCGTCGAGCTTGTTGCCACTGATCGCCCCGTAGTTGTCGATGGAGCGGGCATCGAAGTACACCGAGCCATCGCCACCGACGTAAGCATTGTCGTTGTCAATAAGTTTTTGAATCAGTTCAATCATCAAGTCAATGGATTCGGATGCTCGCGGGGCAATATCTGCGGGCGCAATGTTTAAGCGGGACAAGTCCGCGAGGTAGGCATCTTCGTAGAAACGGGCCACATCAAGTGCACTTCGATTTTCCTGCTTGGCCTGACTCAAGATCTTGTCTTCGCCGGCTTCATCCAACCCACGGTCGTCAGCCATGTGTCCCACGTCGGTGATGTTTTGCACGACGGTGACCTGAAGCCCTTGCAACGTGGCAACGCGACGGATCAGATCCGACAGCAAAAACGTGCGAAGGTTGCCGACGTGGGCGAAGCGGTACACCGTGGGTCCGCAGGCATAGATCGACAAGCGCCCCGGTGTCGATGGCTCAATTTTTTCCACGCGACGAGTGCGAGTATCGGTTAAGTGCAGCAACTCGACTCCAGGTGGTGGTTGGCTGTTTAGCGTACGCAAGGTTGGGGGATTAGGCGCGTTCACGGGATCGTTTGGGCTCCGGTGGGATGACCTTGGCCGCGACGATCTTTGCTCGTTCGATTCTGATCACCTCACCATCGCGTTTGACCACTTCTGCCATCGTCTCAGTCCAGATCTGTAGGTGGCCCAAAACGTCCGTCATCAGGACGTTCGGATCGGTGGGGCCTTCGCCCCTGAGGAGATAGCGGATGCTCACCCGCTCACCGATGGAATCCTCGGTCAGAGCCACGATAAATCGGGCCCCGTGGGCGATCTGGGGTCGTCGCGCAGGGGGGTCAAAAGGGGGCGAATCAGGCGACACGAGCAACCCCCACGGTGACATTGGTATTCGGGATCGCAATACTAGGGCGACCGACGCGAAGTCGTCGGCTAACTCGGGAAGGAACCGCACGTGACCTACGTGATCGCGCAGCCTTGTGTTGACCTTAAAGACAAGTCTTGCATCGAAGAATGTCCTGTTGACTGCATTTACGAAGGTGGCCGGATGCTCTACATCCAGCCTGATGAGTGCGTTGACTGCGGTGCCTGCGAACCGGTTTGCCCTGTTGAAGCAATCTTCTACGAAGACGATGTCCCCACTGAGTGGACGCCGTTTACTTCTGCCAATGTCGAATTCTTTGAAGGCGTGGGTTCACCCGGAGGAGCAGCTCGAGTTGGCGCAGCCGATCGCGATGCTGCCATGGTGACTGGCCTGCCGCCGCAGGAGCACAACGAATAACGTGGCGTCATTCGCGACATCCTCTAACGCTCCTTTGTCGCGTTTACCCGCATTTCCCTGGGATTTAATTGCTAGCCACGCTCAGCGTGCGGCCGAACACCCAGACGGACTGGTTGACCTCAGCGTCGGCACGCCCGTAGACCCGACTCCCGATGTGATTCAGGCTGCGTTGGTTGAAGCAGCTAATTCACCTGGATACCCAACAACGCATGGCACCGTGGAGTTTCGTCAAGCTGCTGTGAAGTGGATGGCACGCTCGGCCGGCGCGATCGATGTTGACCCTGCAGCGGTGCTTCCAGTAATTGGCACCAAAGAAATCGTCGCGTGGCTGCCCACGCTGCTTGGTGTTGGTGCTGGGCAACGAATCGTCATTCCTGAATTGGCCTACCCGACCTACGACGTTGGTGCGCGTCTGAGCCAAGCCGAGCCAGTCGTTGCGGCTGACCCCACGCTGGTTGAGGGCGATGTCTCGATGGTGTGGATTAATTCACCGTCCAATCCCACGGGCGAAGTGCTCAGTGCTGAACGCATGCGAGCCATAGTTGATTGGGCGCGCGATCGTGGAGCACTGGTGGTCTCGGACGAGTGTTATCTCGAGTTGGGGTGGACTGCGCAGCCGGTCTCTGTCCTTGACCCAGACGTCTGCGGTGGCTCCAGCGAGGGCGTCCTTGCGGTGCATTCGTTGTCCAAGCGTTCCAACCTTGCGGGTTACCGATGTGGCTTTGTCGCTGGCGACGAACGTGTCATCGCAGAACTAGTGGAACTACGTAAGCACGCAGGCATGATGGTTTCTGGACCCGTTCAGGCCGCAGCTACGGCCGCTCTCAACGACGACGCGCATGTGGCCGTTCAGCGCGAGCGTTATGCAGCTCGACGGGAACTCTTAGCCCAAGCTTTGATCTCAGCGGGGTTTTCCATCAGCCACTCAAACGCTGGTTTGTATCTGTGGGCCAGCCGAGGCGAGCCGGCGCTAGCGAGCGTGGCATGGCTGGCGGAACGAGGCATCCTGGTGGCTCCAGGCACGTTCTATGGATCAGCTGGGGCCGAACACGTCAGGGTCGCTCTGACCGCGACAGACGAGCGCGTACGGGCTGCGGTTTCGCGCCTGTAACGCGAAGTTTGCACCTTCTCGTCGTATTTGCCGACCTGATGTCCGGCGCCTAGGCGTGAGGCGTTAGTTTTGGGGCTTGCCGATCAGACCGGTCGGACACCGAAGTTTCAATCCCGGCGGAGGACCTCGTGTCGGATGTGACCTTGCAGTACCCCGGAGGCGAATTGCCTCTGGCCGAAGTTCCAGCCACCGTTGGCAACTCTGGCCTCGATGTTTCGCAGTTCCTCAAGGCGACCGATCACGTCACCCTTGACCATGGCTTCATGAACACCGCGTCCTGCGAGAGTTCAGTTACCTACATTGATGGTGATGCCGGAATCCTGCGCTACCGCGGGTACCCCATTGAGCAACTTGCCGAGAAGTCGTCCTTCTTGGAAGTGTCCTATCTGTTGATCTACGGCGAGCTCCCCACGGCCGAGCAGCTGACTGAATTTGACTCCAGCATTCGTCGCCACACGATGTTGCACGAAGGCTTGCGTTCGTTCTTTGACGGCTTCCCGCGTGATGCGCACCCCATGCCCGTGCTCTCCAGCGCTGTCAGTGCGCTGTCGACGTTCTACCAAGACAGCCTGGACCCCTTTGACAAGGAGCAGGTCGAGATCTCGACCATTCGCCTCTTGGCCAAGGTCCCCACGATCGCTGCCTACGCCTACAAGAAGAGCGTCGGCCAGCCGATGCTTTACCCCGACAACTCGTTGGGCTTGACCGAAAACTTCCTTCGTATGACCTTCGGCGTTCCGGCCGAGGAATACATCGCCAACCCCGCAGTGATTCGCGCTCTCGACTTGCTGTTCATCTTGCACGGTGACCACGAACAGAACTGCTCGACGTCAACCGTTCGCATGGTGGGTTCATCACACGCCAACATGTTTGCATCCGTTTCGGCCGGTGTTAACGCGCTCTTCGGACCGCTGCACGGTGGAGCCAACCAGGCTGTTCTCGACATGCTCGAGAACATTCACGCGGCTGGCGGCGGAGTCAACACCTTCATTCGCCAGGTCAAGGATCGCGAAGACGGCGTCAAGCTCATGGGCTTTGGTCACCGCGTGTACAAGAACTACGACCCTCGCGCCAAGATCATCAAGAAGGCGGCCGACGAAGTCCTCGAAGCGCTTAACGTGTCGGACCCGCTGCTCGACATTGCTCGCCGCCTCGAAGAAGTGGCCTTGAGCGACGAGTTCTTCATTGAGCGCAAGCTGTACCCGAACGTTGACTTCTACACGGGCATCATTTACAAGGCCATGGGCTTCCCGCCGCACATGTTCACGGTGCTGTTTGCCCTCGGACGCTTGCCCGGTTGGATTGCTCAATGGCGCGAGATGATCGAAGACCCGGACACCAAGATTGGCCGTCCTCGTCAGGTCTACATCGGTGCACCAGAGCGCAACTACATCGACTTGGGTGCACGCTAACCACGAGTCCTTTGTGGAGTCGGATCCATGGCTGCTACTAATCCTGATCGTTCGTCGTTCTTCCCTGCCATTGAAAAAAAGCACGGGTTGCCGATGGACTACTGGTTCGACCAGATGAAGCAGATCAGCGATTTGAAGTATGCGGAGCAGATCGCTTTCTTGCGCGAAAACCATGGCTTCTCACAAGCGCATGCCAATGCCTTGGTCTTGTATTCACGAGGCAATACCAGTTCCAAGCGCTTTGGAACCTTAGACGACTATCTCGCATCGGCTGATGCGGTGAAGTCAGCGACAGTGCGCAAGATTTTTAAGGCCATCCAGAGCAAGTACCCCAAGCTGGAACTGGTGATTGCCTGGAATCAGCCCATGCTCAAGTCAGGCGAAAGTTACGTCTTTGGTCTTTCGGTGGCCAAGAACCACCTCTTGATCGCGCCATGGGGCGACAAAGTGCTGGCGCACTTCGAATCCAGGCTGGGTGACTATGAGGTCAATAAAAAGACCATCAAAGTTCCCGTGGACTGGAAGGTCGATGCCAAACTTCTGACCGATCTGGTGAAGTTCCGGCTCGATCAGCTCAAGTAGCCACTAGCTCGCGGGACACAGCGCCACGACGTAAGGCCGGTA
>CAEZVF010000030.1_pt1 | contig 7583 bp, 7 predicted proteins | sample 7264671 | NCBI WGS metagenome assembly CAEZVF01 (sample SAMEA6813849, study PRJEB35770) | uncultured Actinomycetes bacterium | biome: Freshwater; feature: Freshwater reservoir; material: water | place: Czech Republic | collected 2017-05-23 | depth 0.5m m
AGTGAACAGTACGAGCGCTGGCGCATCAGTCCTCCTCGGGTAGTTGTCGGTGTGCTTATTGTGCCCGATACCTAGGTTATCCACATGGGGCTATCCCTGCGCAAGTGTAAAAGTTCACCCAATTAGCGCTGTTTACCGCGTGGAACCCGTCCGCCCTTGGGCATGGGGCCCTTGGGGATCGGCATTTGTTCCATCATTCCGCCCAGCGCGGCTAGGCGTCGACGCACCTCAGTGACCTCGGCTGGCTTGAGGGCTCGGGGGAGTTTTTGCAGGCTGCGCTGAACTTTGGCCAGGGGGATGGTGCCGGGGCCTTCGCCCACGATGATCTCGTGAACCGGGGTGTCAGCGACCAGCTTGGACAAACGCTTGGTCTCGTTTTGCAATAAGCCGCGGACGCGGTTGATGTCGCCTTCGCCAATGAGCACGATGCCCGGGCGCCCCACTGCGCGCGAGACGAGATCTTGTTGACGTGTGGCAGCAACAGCGGGAGTGACGGTCCAGCCACGAACACCTTCGGCTACTGCTGCACCAGCTCCAGGCTGTCCAGCAACCTGGGCATAGGCGGCGCGCTCCACGCGACGACCAAACATGATCAACGCAACCAAGATGCCAACCGCGAAACCGATGACAGCGAAGTACACCTCGAGCTTGACGATGATGCCGACTGCAACGAACACGCCCCAGCCGAGCATGAAGAATGCAAAGGTGATCAGTCCGACGAACTTGTCGACCTTGGCGGTCATGGAATAGGCCTGGCCTATTTGACGCAGTCGCTCAAAGCGTGGGGGTTTGGCAGGGGTTTCCGCGGTGTTCTTTGTGGCCATAGGTGCAACCTTATGAGTTGACTAGTCCTTTGCTTGCTTGCGGGCTTGCTTTTCGGCTCGGCGTTGGATTTCCAATTCGGCAGCCTCTTCAGGAGTGGGGGCTGTTCCACCAAGACGGGCTGGGACCCACCAGCGGTCGTTGTTGTTGCGTGGCTGATCGGGATAGGCCACCTGCAGGGCTGTGAGCATTTCCGCGATGCGTTCGCGCACCCGCTCGGTGGCCGCATCGTGGTCTTCTCGACGTTCAAAGAACATCGGTTCGCCGACGGCCACCATGATGGGCGTGCGGTGACGGGGGAAGGCGGGTTTGCGGGCCTTGGTCCACACGCGCTGGGAACCCCAGATCGCTATCGGGAGCAGCGGCGTGTTGGAGGCGGCAGCTAGAGCGGTGGCGCCACTTTGAAACTCAATGGGCTCGAAGGAGCGACTCACGGTGCCCTCGGGAAAGATGCCGATCAATTCGCCGGCTTTGAGTAGCCGCAAGGATTGGGAAAACGAGGCCGTGCCGGCTTCGCGGTCAACGCTGACGTGATGCATGGAACGCATCACGGGACCGCCGAGCGGGTGATCAAAGATTTCCTTCTTGCACAAGAAGCGAACCAAGCGTCCGCGTTCGCGCGCAGCGGCACCGATGAATGTGAAGTCCATGTATCCGGTGTGGTTTGCGGCTAACACCGCGCCACCGGTAGCTGGAATGTTTTCAGACCCGGTGATCATGAGTTTGAGGCGCAGACTCATGAATCCAAAGCGAGTAAAAGTGATGATGGGCCCGTATGCGCGGTCAACAATGGGTTCGTTGGAGCGTGCAGTGCTCATGTGGCGTTGACCGGATTGGTGCGAGCGGCCTGGGCTTGGGCATAGAGGCGACCTGCGCGGTAGGACGAACGCACCAACGGTCCAGACATCACTCCGGCGAAACCGATTTCCTGTGCGACTGTGTCGAGGTACTCAAACTCGCTGGGATCAACCCAGCGGTCGATGGGGTGATGGCGTGAACTGGGGCGCAGGTATTGCGTGATGGTGATCAGGTCACAGCCGGCTTCGTGCAGGTCTTGGAGAGCCTGTTCAACTTCGTCCAGGGTTTCACCCATCCCCAAGATCAGGTTGGACTTGGTAATCAATCCAGCAGCCCGGGCCTGGCTGATGACATTAAGCGAACCGTCGTAGGTAAAGGCTGGCCGAATGCGCTTGAAGATTCGCGGGACGGTTTCGAGGTTGTGTGCGAAGACTTCGGGCTTGGCGTCAAAGACCTGTTGCAACAGCTCGGGGCGACCATGGAAATCGGGAACCAAGATCTCCACACCACAGCCGGGATTGAGTTCGTGCACCTGACGAATCGTCTCGGCGTAAAGCCAGGCGCCCTCGTCTTCGAGGTCATCGCGCGCAACACCGGTGACGGTCGCGTAGCGCAAACCCATCGTCTTGACGGATTCACCTACGCGTCGTGGCTCGTCACGATCTAGGGGCGCAGGCTTGCCGGTATCAATCTGACAAAAATCGCAGCGACGCGTGCATTGATCGCCACCGATAAGGAAGGTGGCTTCGCGGTCTTCCCAGCATTCAAAGATGTTCGGGCAACCGGCTTCTTGGCACACGGTGTGCAGGCCCTCGTCTTTGACCAAAGCGGTGAGTGCAAGGTATTCGGGACCGGTGCGCAGTCGAGTCTTAATCCACTCGGGTTTGCGCTCAATGGGGACTTGGGAGTTGCGCACTTCAAGGCGGAGCAACTTGCGCCCTTGAGGATCAACTGAAGTCACGATGATCCTCCTTAAATCTAGTCGAAGATAAACGGCGATCCGGAAGTAGAAAGTTCAGATCCGGACTTGCTTAAGTCTACGAAGGGGTCTGGGGTGTTCGCATCGCGCGGGGCCGTGGCCTGTTCAGGGATTGCTGGTGCGGGCTTGGTGGCCCGCTTGCCGCGGACGATGCTCGCGATAACGGCTCCAATGGCCACGACCGCGATCGCCATGGCAGCGAAGATAAAGAAGCGCAGTGCACTGGAGATCGGGTCGCCCCGCACGCCAAAAGGCTGGGTGGGTGCCACGGCAGATTGCAAGAGATCACAGATCACGACGGCCATCACCGCACCGATGATCAGATCCATCACGATCGCAATGCTGAGACGAGCGCGCTGGCTGGTGATGAAGTAAGCAAAGGCAATCGAGACCAGGGCCAAGGCCGCAAAGAACCACCACAAGCTGGCGATGGGGGCCAGGGTGTTGACGATTGCCACGTTGTTAATCGGCTGGGTGATGCTGCCGTTGGGGGCAACAGCGCCCGAGGTGGCGACGCCTTGTTCGAAGGGCGAGTCAGTGATGCCGTAGTTGTTGCTGGCCCATTTAGTGACGGCGGCGCACGTCATCAAGAGGGATCCGACGATGCCCAGGATGAGCCCAAAGACCGGATTGGCCCGGCGGCGCTTGGGGGTGACTTGCTCCTGGCTCATAGCGATCCTTGTCTTGGTCACACGAAGCGGTATTACCGTGCGTTGATTGCGTCCATCATGGCTTGTTTTACGGGTTCGAGCAGGTCGTTTGCCCCAATTTGTCGGCCTAGTTCAGCCGAAATTGTGCTCACTTGGGCGTCTTCGATGCCACAGGCAACGATTTGTTGAAAACCACTCAAGGTGTTGTCGCAGTTGAGGGCAAAGCCGTGCATGGTCACGCCTTTGGCCACCCGTACCCCGATGGCAGCAATTTTTCGGGCAGCCGGTGACTCGTGGTCAACCCACACACCGGTTCGCCCTTCCACTCGGCCGGTTTCTAATCCCAGGCTTGAGCAGGCTGACATCAACGCTGATTCAATCCGCCGAACGTAGGCGACCAAGTCCAAGGGCATGGGCAACTGCACGATGGGGTAACCCACGAGCTGACCTGGTCCATGCCATGTGATGCGGCCGCCGCGATCGGTATCAATGACGGGAGTTCCGTCCAGTGGGCGTTCAAAATCTTGGGTGCGACGCCCCGCGGTGTACACCGCTGTGTGTTCGAGCAGTAGGACGGTGTCATCAATGGTTCCGGCCACGCGAGCAGCGTGAAGGTCGCGTTGAAGTTCGAGGGCGTCAAGGTAGTCAACAGTGCCTGGCAGGTGCCGAAACGAAAGCGTTGACATGTGTCAAGACTACGGCGAGGGCTGCAACGCTGCGGTGAAGGCTTGTTCAAAGGTGGGGTGCTCGAAGACGAACCCGGCATCAAGCAAGCGCTTGGGCAGTACGCGTTGACTATCGAGGGTTTCCACGGCGAACTCACCTAACGCCAGGCGCAGTGCCACGCCTGGTACGGGAAGCACTGCTGGCTTGTCGAGAACTTTGCCCATCACCTGTGTCAGATCCGCGTTGGTGAGTGGCTCGGGACTGGTCAGGTTCACTGCGCCACTTAAGTCATCATGCGTGAGGCAAAACTCAATGGCCCGTACTTGATCAACAATGGAAATACTCGACCAGTACTGCTGGCCTGAACCGAGTTTGCCGCCGACGCCGAGTTTGAACAACGGAATCAGCCGTTGCCAGGCCCCACCTTGGCCAGAAACCACTAAGCCGGTGCGCAGGTGAACCACCCGAATGCCGGCTTCTTCGGCAGGGGTCGTGGCTGCTTCCCACTCGGCGCACACGGTGGACAAAAATCCGCTCCCGCGAGGGGAGTCTTCGTCCACCGCAGTCGAACCGGTGTTTCCGTACCAGCCAATGGCCGAAGCATTGAGCAAAACCTTCGGCTTGTTCTCCAGTGCGGCGAGGGCTTGCGAAAGATGGGTGGTGGTGATGACGCGTGAATCGCGAATCTTTTGCTTGTACGAGCGCGTCCAGCGGTGATCGCCAACACCGACTCCAGCAAGGTTGATCACAGCATCGAAACCCTCGAGTTGGGAACCGTCCCAAGGGCGCGTGGGGTCCCAACTAATTTCGTCCGAGCGCACAGCATTGCGCCGAACAAGTCGAAAGACGTCATGGCCTTGGGCCACTAATGAAGCGGACAAGGCGGTGCCGATTAACCCGCTCGATCCAGCAATGGCAATGCGCATAACTACATCGTGGTGCGTATTGGGTTGATCAGCCACTTGAACCGCGAACTACAGGCCTAGTTCACTTTCGAAGTCGCCGGCCTCAAGGCGGGTCTTGATCGCTACGAGGAAACGGGCGGCGTCGGCACCATCAACGAGTCGGTGGTCGTAGGTCAAGGAGAGATAGACCATCGAACGAATCGCAATGGATTCGCTGCCGTACTCGTCGGTGATGACCATCGGGCGCTTGACGACGGTTCCGGTGCCCAGGATTGCCGACTGTGGCAAGTTCAGGATCGGGGTGTCAAAGAGAGCGCCACGGCTGCCCGTGTTGGTCAACGTGAACGTGCCGCCACTGAGTTCGTCAGGGGAGACCTTGTTGTCGCGGGTGCGGCCAGCGATGTCAGTGATCTGCTTGGCCAGTGCTGGCAAGTTCAAATCACCAGCAGAGTGGATGACGGGAACGAGCAGACCGCGCTCGGTATCGACCGCAATACCCAAGTGCTCGCCGTCGTAGTACGTGATGGTTCCAGCTTCCTGGTCCATCGTCGCGTTGACAACGGGGAACTGCTTCAACGCTTCCAGTGCTGCGCGAGCAAAGAACGGCAGGAAGGTGAGCTTCACACCTTCGCGAGCAAAGAAATCATTCTTGGCCCGATCCCGCAAAGCAGCAACGCGCGTGACGTCAACTTCGACAACGCTGGTCAATTGGGCTGTGGTTTGCAGGGACTCGACCATGCGCTCGGCGATGACCTTGCGCAGACGCGACATCTTTTCAGTGCTGCCACGCAGCGGTGAAGCAGGAGCGGCGTGCTTGGCGGTGGTGGTAGCCGGTGCGGGAGAGGCCACGGCTGCTGCTGCGGGTGCAGGTGCGGCAGCCGGAGCAGCAACAGGAGCACTGGCCGGACGCGATGCGACAGCGGCTTCGATGTCTTGCTTGCGAATGCGTCCACCCACGCCCGTGCCGGTAACGGTGCTCAAATCAATGTTGTTATCCGATGCGAGCTTGCGAACGATGGGCGTGACGTAGGTGTCGGTGACGCCATTGCCCGCTGGTGGAGCAGCAGGTGCAGCAGTGGCAACCGGTGCTGCGACAACAGGTGCGGGCGCAGCAACTACCGGTGCTGGAGCTGGCGCAGGAGTGGCAACGGGTGCTGCAACCGGTGCTGCGACGGGCGCAGCAGCAGGTGCGGGAGCAGGTGGGGGAGTTGATGCCGAAGGTGCGGCGGCACCGGTGCTGATTTCGCCCAAGACTCCACCGACTTGAACCGTGCCGTCTTCGCCAACGGCGATCGAAACCAAGGTTCCGGCAACGGGCGAGGGAAGTTCGGTGTCGACCTTGTCAGTGGAGATTTCTAGCAATGGTTCGTCAAGAGCAACGGCATCGCCGATGTTCTTCAACCAGCGCGTGACGGTTCCTTCGGTGACGCTCTCACCCAGCGCGGGCAACACGATGGGGACGGTGGAGCCACCAGCAGATGGTGCTGCGGGAGGTGGAGTCACCGGGATTGCTGAGGCTGCGGGGGCAGGAACTTCTTCAGTGGGTGCGGGGACAACAATCGCGGCAGGCGCTGGTGCAGCGGCAGGTGCCGCTGGCGCAGGTGCGCCGGCTTCGTCAGCTGCACCGATGACGGCAAGTTCTGCACCGACTTCAACAGTGGCGTCTTCATCGGCGGTGATGGACAGGAGTACTCCAGCCACGGGGGAGGGAATCTCGGTGTCGACCTTGTCGGTCGAGATTTCCAACAAGGGCTCGTCCATGGCAACGGTGTCGCCGATGTTCTTGAGCCAGCGAGTGACTGTTCCTTCGGTGACGCTTTCACCGAGTTGCGGCATTGTGACGGAGACCGGCATTGGTCTTGGCACTCCTTCTTGTTGGACTTTCGTTAAACCCAGATTAGAGGTTCAACGACGATTTTAGGCGTGGGCGTGCAGGGGCTTGCCAGCCAAAGCAAGGTGAGCCTCGCCCATGGCTTCGTTCTGAGTCGGGTGAGCGTGGATCAGGGCTGCCACATCCTCGGGGTAGGCCTCCCAGTTGACGATGAGCTGGCCTTCGCCGATCAGTTCGCCGACTCGGGCACCGACCATGTGGATTCCCACGACGGGACCGTCGTTGACGCGGACCAACTTGATGAAACCGGTCGTGGCCAAGATCTGACTCTTGCCGTTTCCGCCCAAGTTGTATTCGTACGCGGTGACGTTAGCTGCGCCATGGGCTTCTTCGGCTTGGGCTTGAGTCAAACCAACCGACGCTACTTCTGGTTCGCAGTACGTCACACGCGGGATTCCACTTTCATCAATCGCGCGCGGGTTCAAGCCAGCAATTTCTTCAGCAACGAAGATTCCTTGTTGGAAGCCGCGGTGGGCCAATTGCAATCCAGGAACGATGTCACCCACGGCCCACACGCCGGGGATGTTGGTTTGCAAGCGATCGTTGGTCAAAACAAAACCGCGGTCCATCGATACGCCTTGTTCGGCATATCCCAGACCATCGGTGCGCGGTCCGCGACCGACGGCAACCAACAAGTAGTCCGCGGCCAAGGTTTCACCCGATTCGAGTGACACGACGACGCCATTGGCATCTTGGGTTACACCGCTGAAGCGCACGCCGGTCTTGAAGTTGATGCCACGCTTGCGAAATGCCCGCTCAAGGGCCTTGCTCAGCGCCTCATCCTCGGCGGGAACGAGGCGGGGAAGGCCTTCAACGATGGTGACTTCAACACCAAAGGACTTCCACACACTGGCGAACTCGACGCCGATCAC
>CAEZVF010000032.1_pt1 | contig 7311 bp, 7 predicted proteins | sample 7264671 | NCBI WGS metagenome assembly CAEZVF01 (sample SAMEA6813849, study PRJEB35770) | uncultured Actinomycetes bacterium | biome: Freshwater; feature: Freshwater reservoir; material: water | place: Czech Republic | collected 2017-05-23 | depth 0.5m m
AGGTCGTGAATTGGGCCTGCGTGCGCACACGCACTTGGCCGAGTCTGCTGATGAAGTCGAGTTCGTGGCAGTGGGCACAGGTCTGCTGGCTGACATGGCCAACAACATCGGTTGGAAGATGGACGCGATTTCTTGTGGGGGTTTTGCCCACACGCCAACCACTGAACTCGATGACCTCGAAGGATTGGGTGCCGATGTGCATGTAGCGCACGGAGTGCACTGCGATTCTGCTGATCGGGCGTTGTTGCGCGAGCGCGGAACTGCTGTCGCGATTTGTGTGCGCAGTAACAAGATTCTGGGTGCCGGCCGCCCGCCTATTGCTGACTACTTGGCTGAGGGTTCACCCATCGGTATCGGCACGGACTCGTTGGCTAGCTCACCGTCCTTGGACCGGTTAGAAGAAGCCCGTGCTGCGCGTGATCTCGCCCTCGCCCAGGGCTATGACCTTCCTGACCTGAATGCTCGGATCTGGCAGGCGATCACTCTCGGCGGCGCCTTTTGTCTGGGCCTGGATGGTCGCGAACTTTCTGGTAGCCGAGCCGATCAGGTAGGTGTCTTGGCTGTGGGCGCGCTGGGTGACTTAGCGGTGTTCGATGTGCCCACGCAAGGTGATCCCTTCGCAGCTTTGATTGATCATGGTGCTGGGGAATGCGTGGCCACGGTGCTGGGCGGCACGTTTGTCCATCGACGAGGTGGCCAATGACCGAGCCGATTCGCGCCGGCCTCGATAAGGCGCCCGAAGAAGTAGCTGCAATGTTTGACGATGTGGCCCAGCGCTACGACGTGACTAACACCGTGCTGTCGATGGGCCAAGATCGCTTGTGGCGCAAGGCCGTACTGGCGGCGGTGGATCCCCGCGTAGGTGAGCATGTCCTCGACCTGGCTGCTGGAACGGGAGCGAGTACGCAATCGCTGGCTGCAACCGGCGCGGACGTTATTGCGTGCGACTTTTCACTAGGAATGTTGCGCGCAGGTCGAGCGGCCCGTCCCGAGTTGAACTTCGTCGCCGGCGATGCCACGCAGTTACCGTTTGCGGATCACAGTTTTGATGCGGTCACGATTTCCTTTGGGCTGCGCAACATCGTCGATCCTGATGCTGGGCTGCGCGAGATGCTTCGAGTCTGCAAGCCGGGTGGCCGACTGGTGGTGTGCGAGTTCTCACACCCGACACAAAAGGCCTTTCGCACGGTTTACACCGAGTACTTGATGAAGGCCCTACCCAGCATTGCCACCAAGATGTCGAGTAATCCTGATGCATATGTGTACTTGGCCGAATCGATCAGAGCCTGGCCGAATCAACGCGAATTAGCTGCTCGCATCAGCGCTGCGGGCTGGGAGCGCACGGCCTTTCGCAACCTCTCGGGCGGGATTGTGGCTCTGCATCGAGCAAGCGCTCCGGAGTAAGACTCCACGAGCACTGCATTTGCTGGCGGGCGTATGCTTCACAGGTACTTAGTGAAAGTTTTCACAAGCGCACAAAGTACGCAACAAATCGCTGAGTTGATTGGGGCGTTGTGAGTCAAGAGTTGGCACCTTCGAGCGCTGACGTCATCGTCGTTGGCGCTGGGCCTGCTGGCTCCACCACCGCCTATTACTTGGCTCAAGCCGGCCTTGATGTGCTGTTGCTCGAGAAGACCGAATTTCCTCGGGAAAAGGTCTGTGGCGATGGCTTGACCCCGCGCGCGGTCAAGCAGCTCATTGACTTAGGCCTAGATATCTCTGAAGAAAACGGCTGGATTCGCAACAAGGGACTGCGCATTGTGGGCGGCGGTCACACCATCGAGATTCCGTGGCCGCAACTGTCGACCTACCCAGACTTTGGGTTGGTTCGCACGCGCAAGGACTTTGACCAGGCACTAGCCGAGCACGCGGTCAAGGCGGGAGCCCACTTGGTGCAAGGCGCCAACGTGCAAGGCCCCATCGTTGACGAGCGCACGGGACGTATCACGGGAGTGCGGGCCAAACTCAAAAACGCTGATGGAACATCGGGACCTGAGCAGGAATATCACGCCCCACTGGTGGTCGCGGCCGATGGCAACTCCACGCGGTTGAGCCTGGCAATGGGCCTGCAAAAGCGCGATGACCGCCCGATGGGTGTGGCTGTTCGCACGTATTACACGAGTCCACGCACCAACGATGACTGGCTGGAATCCTGGCTTGAGCTATGGGACGGCGACAAGTTGCTGCCCGGTTATGGATGGATTTTTGGGGTAGGGGACGGCACGGTCAACGTCGGCTTGGGAATCTTGAACACCAGTTCGGCTTTCGGCAATGTTGATTACAAGGACCTCCTGGTGCGATGGCTCGAACAAACACCTGAAGAGTGGGGCTTCCGCGAAGAAAACCGTACCGAGCCCATTCGTGGAGCGGCCTTACCGATGGGCTTTAACCGCACACCGCACTACACCCGCGGGTTGTTGCTTGTCGGCGATGCTGGCGGCATGGTCAATCCGTTCAACGGCGAAGGCATCGCCTATGCGATGGAATCAGGCGCACTGGCTGCTGAAGTCATTGTTCAAGCCAAGTCACGCCCGACTTTTGCTCAAGCCGAATTGGCTTTGGCCGGCTATCCCAAAGCCCTTAAGCAGTCTCTGGGTGGTTACTACACCTTGGGTCGCTGGTTCGTGAAGGCGATCGGTAACCCCGAGATCATGCGGTTGGCGACCAAGCACGGTTTGCCTCACCCGCGCGCGATGACCTTGACCCTGAAAATGCTGGCCAACCTGACCGATCCACGCGGTGGGGACTTCTATGACCATGTGGTGAACACCATGTCGCGGATGGCACCCACGGCATGAGTGCGCACACCACAAGTTCTAGGATGGGCAAGCGTAAATATGGGGTTTTGGGCTGCTTGTTGAGCCTAGGTTCACCGCACTTGATCCATTCGATGTCCGAGAGGATGCGCCTGACGTGAACGTCTATACGCCCATTTTGGTGCTCGCCGCCATTGGTGCTGGTTTTGCACTCTTTTCCATCGTTTCTGGTGCGATTGCTGGACCTTCGCGTTACAACCGCGCCTTGCTGGACGCCTACGAATGTGGCATTGATCCGACCGAGCGCAAGGCCGCTGGAAAGATCCCGATCAAGTATTTCTTGACCGCGATGCTGTTCATTATTTTTGACATCGAAATCGTCTTCTTGTACCCGTGGGCCGTGGCTTTTGACAAGCTCGGCCTGTTTGGTTTGATCGAGATGATCTTGTTCATCCTCACCGTTTTCGTCGCCTACGTGTATGTATGGCGTCGTGGTGGATTGGAGTGGGACTAACTCATGGGTCTTGAAGAAAAACTCCCCAGCGGAGTCCTCCTCACCACGGTAGAAGGACTTGCGGGCTACATGCGCAAGAACTCCCTCTGGCCGGCCACCTTCGGATTGGCCTGTTGTGCCATCGAAATGATGACCACGGGTGCTGGTCGTTACGACCTTGCTCGTTTTGGCATGGAGGTCTTCCGCGCTTCGCCACGTCAGGCTGACTTGATGATCGTCGCCGGTCGCGTCAGCCAAAAGATGGCCCCGGTTTTGCGCACGATCTATGACCAAATGGCTGAACCCAAGTGGGTCTTGGCGATGGGTGTGTGTGCCAGTAGTGGCGGCATGTTCAACAACTACGCGATCGTGCAAGGTGTGGACCACGTTGTGCCAGTGGACATGTACCTGCCTGGCTGCCCACCTCGTCCGGAAATGTTGATGGACGCCATCTTGAAGTTGCACGAAAAGATTGCCGTCGAAAAGTTGGGTGTGCAAAAGGTTCGCGAGGATCTCGCACTCGAACGTTCAGCGCTGTTGGCTGAGCCCACGTCCGCCATGAAGGGTCTGCTGTCATGAACGGCGACACCTCCGGCTACGGCGGCTTGGTCGTCAAGTCCGAACCCATAGCGGCAGCTGATCGCCCCTTTGGTGGCGCTTTTGACTCCATCGCCGATGCGATCGAAGCTGCTGTGCCCAATCACGCGCAGGCCATCACCGGCATCGTGATTGATCGCGATCAAATGACCATTCAGGTCAAGCGTGAACACCTGGTTGAAGTGGCCCAAGCTCTGCGCGACGACGCGGCCTTGCGCTTTGAGATGTGCCTGGGTGTCAGCGGCGTGCACTTCCCCGAACAAATCGGTGCCGAACTCCACGCGCACTACCCGTTGCTTTCGATCACGCACAACCGTCGTGTGTTCCTTGAAGTCACTGCACCTGATGCCGATCCGGTCATCCCATCGTTGATTTCGGTGTACCCGACCAATGACTGGCACGAGCGCGAAACCTACGACTTCTTTGGAATCATCTTTTCGGGTCACCCGCACTTAACGCGCATTCAAATGCCCGATGACTGGATGGGCCACCCGCAGCGCAAGGACTATCCGCTCGGTGGCATTCCGGTGGAATTCAAGGGCGCACAAATCGATCCGCCAGACCAGCGGAGGTCGTACAACAAATGACAACTTTTAATGACAGCGATCCTCGCGTGGCCGATGAGCGCGAGACCACCGAAGGCAAAGTCTTTACTGTTCAAGGCAATGACTGGGATGAGTTGTTGCATGACTTGTCCAGCACCCCAGCCCAAGAGCGCATCATCGTCAACATGGGCCCGCAACATCCGTCCACTCACGGGGTGCTGCGTTTGATCCTCGAACTCGATGGCGAAACCGTCACCGAGGCGCGCTGTGGAATCGGCTACTTGCACACCGGTATTGAAAAGAACATGGAGTTCCGCACCTGGACTCAAGGCGTCACGTTTGTTACGCGCATGGACTACCTCTCACCCTTCTTCAATGAGACCGCGTACTGCCTGGGTGTGGAGAAGTTGCTCGGAATCACTGATCAAATTCCTGAGCGCGCCAATGTCATCCGCGTGATGATGATGGAACTCAACCGCATTTCGTCGCACTTGGTGTGTTTGGCCACTGGTGGCATGGAGCTCGGCGCACTGACGGCCATGACCTTTGGTTTCCGGGAGCGCGAACTTGTCCTTGATGTGTTCGAGATGATCACGGGACTGCGCATGAACCACGCGTACATTCGCCCGGGCGGACTGGCTCAGGACCTGCCCGAAGGTGCCGAGCAAAAAGTGCGCGAACTGCTCAAGATTTTGCCTGGTCGCCTGAAGGACACCGCTGACCTGCTGGTCGATAACACGATTTGGAAGGGCCGCACCGTCGGTGTCGGCACTTTGGACCTTGCCGGTTGCATGGCGCTGGGAATTACTGGTCCGATTTTGCGGTCGACTGGTTTGCCACACGACCTGCGTAAGTCGCAGCCCTACTGCGGTTACGAAAACTATGAGTTTGATGTGCCGGTTCAAACCAGCGCCGATGCTTATGGTCGATTCTTGATTCGTATTGCTGAAATGGGCGAGTCGATGAAGATCATTGCTCAGTGTTTGGATCGCCTCAAGCCCGGTCCGGTCATGATCGAAGACAAGAAGATCGCCTGGCCTGCACAACTGGCACACGGTGCCGATGGAACGGGCAACAGTTTTGAACACATTCGCCAAATCATGGGAACGTCCATGGAGGCCTTGATCCACCACTTCAAACTGGTGACCGAAGGCTTCAAGGTTCCGGCTGGCCAGGCTTACTCTGCCGTTGAATCTCCGCGTGGCGAGCTGGGTGTTCACCTCGTGAGTGATGGCGGCACTCGTCCGTACCGAGTTCACTTCCGGGACCCCAGTTTCACCAATCTCCAAGCCACCGCCGCCATGTGCGAAGGTGCGCAAATCGCTGATGTGGTGGCCGCGGTCGCCAGTATTGATCCTGTGATGGGTGGTGTCGACCGCTAATGGCGTTGACCGATAAAACTCGCGCTGAAATGCGCGAAATCATGGCGCGTTACCCACAAGCCCGGTCGGCGTTGTTGCCGATGCTGCACTTGGTGCAATCCGAAGAGGGCTACGTCACTCCTGAGGGCATCGAAATGTGCGCCGACGAGTTGGGGATTACCGCTGCGGAAGTCACCGGAGTGGTGACGTTTTACACGATGTACAAGCGTCGTGCGATGGGTAAGCACCACGTTGGTGTGTGCACGAATAGCTTGTGCGCGATCATGGGTGGCGACGCGATTTTCGCTCAACTCAAGGATCACCTCGGTGTGGGCAACGACCAGACCACCGCTGATGGCCAAATTACTTTGGAACACATCGAGTGTCAGGCGGCCTGCGACTTTGCACCAGTTCTGACCATCGACTGGGAGTTCTTTGACAACCAGACTCCTGGCTCGGCGATTGATTTGATGAATGACTTGATCGCTAATCGCGAGGTCAAGTCCACGCGTGGACCGGTCATTACATCGTGGCGCGATAACGAGCGCTTGTTTGCTGGATTTGCTGACGGCAAGGTCAATGAAGGCCCGGCTGCTGGCGAAGCATCATTGCTCGGCTTGAAGTTGGCCAAGGAACGTGGCGACTCCATTCCGGCTAACCCAGGAGCGGACGCCTGATGGCCACTATTACTCCAGTCCTGACTGCTTACTGGGACGAACCCGACGCCTTCACTTACGCGGGCTACACCCGACACAACGGATACCAGGCTTCGCGCAAGGCACTGACCACGATGCAGCCCGACGATGTGATTCAAACCGTCAAGGATTCAGGTCTTCGCGGTCGCGGTGGCGCAGGATTTCCCACCGGCATGAAGTGGGGCTTCATCCCGCAGGGGGACAACAAGCCGCACTACTTCGTCGTCAACGCCGACGAGTCCGAGCCAGGTACGTGCAAAGACATCCCGTTGATGATGGCCAACCCGCACGTTTTGGTTGAGGGCATCATCATCGGCTCGTACGCGATTCGCTCGAACCACGCCTTCATTTACATCCGCGGCGAAGTGCCTCACGTCTTGCGTCGTGTGCAAGCTGCAGTTGCTGAGGCCTATGCCAATGGCGAATTGGGCAAGAACATCCACGGCAGTGGTTATGACCTTGAGTTGACTGTTCATGCTGGTGCCGGTGCCTACATCTGTGGTGAAGAAACCGCGTTGCTGGATTCGCTGGAGGGATACCGCGGTCAGCCTCGTTTGCGTCCGCCGTTCCCGGCTGTTGCTGGTTTGTATGCCTGCCCCACGGTGGTCAATAACGTCGAGTCCGTGGCCAGCGTTCCTTCCATCATCGCCAACGGCATCGAATGGTTCGGCAAGTTCGGCACCGAAAAGTCCAAGGGTTTCACGTTGTACTCACTCTCGGGGCACGTGAAGAACCCTGGACAAATTGAGGCGCCGCTGGGGATCACCTTGCGCGAGCTCCTTGACCTTGCTGGCGGTATGCGCGAGGGCAGCACGCTGAAGTTTTGGACGCCTGGCGGATCGTCGACGCCGATCTTGACGGCAG
>CAEZVF010000034.1_pt1 | contig 7155 bp, 5 predicted proteins | sample 7264671 | NCBI WGS metagenome assembly CAEZVF01 (sample SAMEA6813849, study PRJEB35770) | uncultured Actinomycetes bacterium | biome: Freshwater; feature: Freshwater reservoir; material: water | place: Czech Republic | collected 2017-05-23 | depth 0.5m m
CGGCAAATGCGCCGGCGACGATGAACAACACGTTGGTGGTGTCGATCTGAATGAATTCCTGGTGCGGGTGCTTGCGACCACCCTGGGGCGGAACCGAAGCAGTCGTTCCTTCGATGATCTTCAAGAGCGCTTGCTGCACGCCCTCACCGGAGACATCGCGAGTAATGGATGGGTTCTCGCTCTTGCGTGCGATCTTGTCGACTTCGTCAATGTAAATAATGCCGGTTTCGGCCTTCTTCACGTCGTAGTCGGCTGCCTGGATCAGCTTGAGCAAAATGTTTTCCACGTCTTCACCGACATAACCTGCTTCGGTCAAGGCTGTGGCATCAGCAATGGCAAACGGCACCTGCAGCATGCGAGCCAAGGTTTGTGCCATCAATGTCTTACCGGAACCGGTGGGGCCCAGGAGCAAGATGTTGGACTTCATCAATTCGATGCCGTCTTCGCCGCGTCGATCCGACTCAGGTGAGCGAATGCGCTTGTAGTGGTTGTAAACGGCAACAGAGAGTGACTTCTTGGCAGCGTCTTGGCCTACGACGTACTGGTCAAGGAATTCAAAGATTTCACGAGGCTTAGGCAGTTCAGTGGATTCGCCCTCAACAATTTCACTGAGCTCTTCGTCAATGATTTCGTTGCACAGGTCAATGCACTCATCGCAGATGTAAACGCCTGGGCCAGCGATCAATTTCTTGACTTGCTTTTGGCTCTTTCCGCAGAAAGAACACTTGAGCAGATCGGCTGTCTCTCCAATGCGCGCCACGTGGGTCGACCTTTCCTGGGGAAGCTGTTTCGTGAAAGACGAAACTACCCCGAAATCGGGTCAGATCAGCCCTTTGATCTGGGCGTGCCGCGTGAAGAAGGGGTGCAGCCCCCTTCCGGCAGGGCTTAGCGCTTGAAAATTACCTCGTCGATGATGCCGTATTCCTTGGCTTCGGCCGCCGTGAGGATCTTGTCGCGCTCGATGTCTTGACGAACTTGGTCTTCGGTTCGACCACTGTGTTCAGCCAACATCTGCTCGAGCAGAGTGCGCATCCGCAAAATTTCATTGGCTTGAATCTCAATGTCCGAACCCTGACCGCCACCCTCGCTGTAGGGCTGGTGAATCAAGATGCGTGAGTGCTTGAGGGCAAAGCGCTTGCCTGGCGTTCCGGCAGCCAGCAACACGGCAGCGGCCGAAGCGGCTTGACCCATGCAGATGGTTTGGATGTCGGGCTTGACGAATCGCATGGTGTCGTAGATCGCTGTGAGTGCAGTGAAGGATCCACCGGGTGAGTTGATGTAAATCGAAATGTCGCGGTCAGCATCCATGGATTCCAGCGTGAGCAACTGTGCCATCACGTCGTTTGCGGATGCGTCATCGATTTGCACACCCAGGAAGATGATGCGCTCTTCGAAAAGCTTGGTGTAAGGATCCATTTCGCGATAGCCCTGGCTCGTGCGCTCAATAAAGCGCGGCAGGACATAGCGACTGCTAGGGGTAAAGAGCTCGCTCACTTGGACTTCCCTCCGGCTGGGCTGGTGCCACCTTGGCCTGCAACATCCTTGGCGCTACGCACCACGTGATCGACGAATCCGTATTCCATGGCCTCTTCGGCAGCGAACCAGCGGTCACGATCGGAGTCTTCTTCGATTTGCTGAAGGGTTTGACCCGTGTGACCAGCGATGAGTTCGGCAAGCTTCTTTTTGGTGTACAGCATTTGCTCGGCCTGAATCTTGATGTCTGAAGCGGTTCCACCAATTCCACCCGATGGCTGGTGCATCATGATGCGCGCGTGTGGCAAGGCATAACGCTTGCCTGGGGCACCTGCACACAACAAGAACTGACCCATAGATGCGGCCAAGCCCATAGCAACGGTGGCTACGTCATTTTGGATGAACTGCATGGTGTCGTAAATTGCCAAACCGGCCGACACCGATCCACCTGGTGAGTTGATGTACAGGTAGATGTCCTTTTCTGGATCTTCGGCAGCAAGCAAGAGCATCTGTGCTGCGATCGCGTTGGAGTTGGCGTCTTCGACAACCGAACCCAAGAAGATGATGCGCTCGCGCAAGAGTCGTTGATAAACGCCGTCATCAAAACCCATGCCGGAAGGTTGTGAGCCACGTGCCTCAACAAGCCCGGGGATCTCTAGCGATGTCACCTTGTGCACTCCTTTGCTCATTGCCAGTGCATTGACCCTAACGCGAAAACCCCCCTGCTTCACATCTTCAGGGGGGGTGTTCGCTTACGGCGCAGACCTAGTGGTTGTGACCTTCGTGGTCGTGACCGTCGTGGTCATCGTCAGAAGCGTCCAGCGCCTTCAAATCAACGGTACGTCCGGAAGCATCCGTAATCGCGGCGTTCTCAAGGACGAAAGCCATGGCCTTACCGCGGACGACTTCGCCCACGAATGAGGCCACCTGGCCCGCACGGACGACCTCTTGAACGAACTGGTCGGGTGCCATGCCATAGCGCGAGGCCTGACGAATCAGGTACTCGGTCAGTTCAGTCTCTGAGGCTTGAATGTCTTCGGCCTTAGCGATTTCGTCGAGGAGGAACTGCTGGGCAATCGCCTTGCGCACATCCACATCAACTTCGGCGCGGTGCACGTCGTCTTCCATGCGACCTTCGCCTTGCAGGTGCTCGTCAACTTCGGCCTTAACGATTCCTTCGGGGATGGGAATCTCCACGAGCTCTAAGAGCGCATCACCGATCTTGTTACGCGCCTGCAGAGCTTGTTCAATCTTCTTGATCTCGACGGTCTGCTCTGAAATCTGCGCATGCAGTTCAGCAAAGGTGTCGAACTCGCTCGCCATCTGGGCAAACTCATCATTGAGTTCAGGCAGGATGCGCTCGCGCACGCTCTTGACTTCAACCGTGACTTCGACGTCCTTGTCGACCCATTCACCAGCGCGCAGTCGCGTAGTGAGGGTTCCGCTAGCGCCGGCTTCAAGACCGATGATGGCGTCGTCGAGACCATCGAGCAGATCGCCAGATCCGACTTGGTAGGACAGTCCAGCAGCGGTGGCTTCTTCGATCGCTTCGCCTTCGTAAGCAGAACTCAAGTCAATGACAATGAAGTCGCCGTCTTCCACTGCACGCTCAACGGGCTTGAGCGAGCCAAAGCGCTCGCGCAAACGCTCTACCTGAGCTTCGATGTCGGCTTCGCTTGCTTCTACGTCATCGACAGAGACCGCAATGCCCTTGTACTCAGGCAAGGTGATTTCGGGGCGCACTTCGACTTCAGCAGTGAAGCTCAGTGGCTGGCCATCGACAAACTCGGCGATGTCGACTTCAGGCTGACCCAAGACACGAAGCTCGTTGTCGCGGACAGCGTCGGCGTACGCATTAGAGATCACATCGTTCATGGCCTCGTCGATGACGGCTTCGCGTCCCACGCGCTGGTCGATGATCGCTTGGGGAACTTTGCCCTTGCGGAAACCAGGCACGTTGATGGCGGCAGCGATGCGCTTGTAGGCAGCATCAATGCTGGGCTTCATCTCGTCAGCGGCGACTTCAATGCTGAGCTTGACGCGCGTTGCTGACAATGTCTCTACTGCTGTATTCATGATGAAACCTGACTCCTTGACCTGATGGTTGGTCGGGGCGGGGAGACTCGAACTCCCGATCTCCTGCTCCCAAAGCAGGCGCGCTACCAACTACGCCACGCCCCGCGACAACTCAAACGATGCACCGGTAACCTATTCCAACGTCGGATGAAGGTCCGCACGCGGGTGTAGCTCAATGGTAGAGCCCCAGCCTTCCAAGCTGGCCATGCCGGTTCGATCCCGGTCACCCGCTCTGAATGAAAACGGTCCCCATGGTTCTGGGGGCCTTTTTCATTGAGGGAATCAAGGGGTCCGGGATCGGGAGGAGCCGTGCAACAGCGCGGCGACGGCCCCGGTCACCCGCTCTGAATGAAAACGGCCCCACGTTAGGTCAGGGCGGCGATTTTCTTGTCCAGGAAGCCCGTCAGAGTGCGGGCAAAGGTCGCCGTCATGTGCGACGCATCGAAATACACCACGACCGAGCCGATCACGGGCGGGCAGGTGGTCTGCGTGCACAGGTACTGGTTCATCTTGATCACATCGACACCTGAGCCCGCAGCACTGGCCGCATCCGTGAGTGGATCCATCCACTTCCACGTGGTTGGAGTGCCCGAGCAGCGTTGTTGGTAATCCTTGTACGCAGCAACACAGTCAGGAACATTCTTGATCGTTCGGCCAGGATCTGGGGTGTCCTTAAGCACAATGACCTTGGTACCTGACGATGTCCACTTCTTGAGGTATTCCTGATACCCGCCCACCGCGCGCGTCTTGGTTTCCTCCCAGGTTGCCCCCTGCAACGGCAACGACTGGCGTTCCGAAGTAATCACCAAGTCGAACTTCTTACCCTGGGTTTGATCAAGAACCCATTGGCCGTAATCAAGGCAAGCCTGGGTCTTCGCTTCGGTATCAAATTGCAACGGCAAGGTGGTGAGGTTGCAGCGACTGACTAAGTAGGTCGTGATGGTCCAGCCGCGCTTCTTGGCCACATCTTGCAAAGTCGGTAACCATTGCCCGGCATGTGAATTTCCCACCAAGGCCACTTGGATCGGACCGTTGCCATACGTGCAGACCGGGCGCTTCTTGAACGGCTCATTGGACCAACAGCCGTCGCGATAGGCATCTGACTTATCCAACTTGGCTTTGGTTGGCGTGGGAATCAACACCGTGGTGTTGGTTACGGGACAAATATCAGGACCGGACACCAAGGCAGCCGCGCCAAAGCATTCCGGTCGATCTGACTGCAAAGACGATGCAGCCTGTTCATTTGCTCGTTGGTTGCGTGAGACCTCAAGTAACTGAAGTGACGCCAATCCGACAACAATGGCTATTCCAATAGCGAGCGCACTGAAGTGCTGTTTCGGGGTCTTCTTGCTAAACGCATCTCTAAAACGCTTTTCAATCAAGGGCAAACTCAAGGCAGACAACGCGATCGTCAGCACCAATGCAGCTGGACCGATCAAGGCGGGATGATCAAGCAGAACAAAGGACGCAAGAACGAACAGTGGCCAGTGCCACAGGTAAATCGAATACGAGGCATTGCCAGTCCACTGAATCCACTGTGGCTTAACCAAGAATGACTTGTCCCATTCACCGACGCTGCCGCCCGCGATCAGCAAAGCGCTGCCCAGCGTGGGAACAAGAGCTGCTGTTCCAGGAAATGCGGTCGAGGTGGAGTAGGCCGCGGCCGAACCGATGATGAAGACCAGTCCCGCCCACATCATGGCTTTGCGCACTACCGGCGTAAGTCGGCCAACAAAGGGCAATAACACCGCGCACAGGCCACCGAGAGCCAACTCCCACACGCGCGTAAACGTGGAGAAGTAGGCCGAACCAGGCTCCACCGCAGTCCAACGAATGGAGATGAGCAGCGAAATGACAACGACGGCCGTAATTCCAGCGGTAATCCATGCCAACCGAGATTTGCGCAACCGAGCAGCAATGAGTGCAGCGGCGGCAAACATCAAGGGCCACACCAAATAGAACTGCTCTTCTACCGAGAGCGACCAAAAGTGCTGAGTCAACGTTGGCGCATCATCGGCCGCCAAATACTGCACCGATGAAATAGCTAAGTTCCAGTTTTCCCAAAACGTTGCGGAGGCAATAACCCCAAGCGCATCTGGGGACCATCGAGTCGGCGGTAGCAGCAATCGTCCAGCGATCAACGTAAAGACCAGAACGAACAGGGCTACCGGGATGATGCGACGAATGCGTCGGGACCAAAAATCTAGGACTTCCTTGCCACTGCGATTTTCCACATGGAGCAAGTGGCTCGACATCAAAAACCCAGACAAAACAAAGAACACATCTACGCCGACATAACCACCAGGCAAGGCCGAGGGCCACAGGTGAAAAATGACCACCAAGGTGACGGCCAAGGCGCGCATCGCCTGAATATCTGGCCGGAATCGACGCTTGTGTGCGACAGGTGCGGCGGCATCAACTTCGCCCTCTGCACCAACACGTGTCATAGCCATGAATCATAAGTGGCATAGGGTGGGAAAACTATGAGCATCGTTCAAGCCTCGTGCGATAAGTGGGCAACAACACTTACGGGATTTCTCACCCAGCCGGAAGTGTCTGCGATTTCTTTCACTTCACCTGAATCCGGTGAAACGGCGGGCTCCCTGACGATCACTGAAGGCTCAACGAGGTCGGGCGCTCGGGTCCGTGTGGTCGACACCCGTCTGCTTATTCCTGCCTTGGGTTTAGACGCCGCGATGGTCCACGCATTTGCACCCAGTGAGTCGACCAGTCCACACCTGCTCAGCGACTTAGCCACCATGCATGACCCGACTCCCGATGGCGGAACGGAAATGACGTGGCACTTTCATGTGGACCTGATGCCCCGCGTGGACTTGATCACTGCCCCCGAATTCATTGACGCGGTATACCCCCCACTCACGCAGACTCACAAGAGCGCCTATGCGATCGAAGGTATGAAGCCGATCGCGGTCCCCCATCGGCTGCGTTCGCTTGCATCACCCTGGCTCATTGGCGCCATCGTTCGACCAACCGATGAAGTGGTCACCCGAGACTTGTTCACCACCTACGCGAATCGTTGGCACGAGTTGGTTAACAACCCACCGCTTGTCGCTGATCCTGCTGCGCAGCGCGAGCGTGACATCAAGCATCGCGCCACGATGTTCAATGACGAAACCGATCCGGTGTGGCAGCACCTGGCCAAACTCGTTGGACAAGCCGACACTGACACGTTGCTCGCCGCTATTCGCAACCCGGTCTAGTCACTTTTGGCAGGTAGGGCACCAAAAAAGATTCCGGGCCGCAACTTCGCGCTTAAGGATCGGTGTTGAGCACACCAAACACGGCTGGGATTCACGTCGATAGACGTACACCTCTCCCCCATGACGATCTACCCGAGGAGCACGACCAGTTCGTTCGGGCAAATGTTTCGACCGCACCGTGTCGATCTGCCCGATGTCGACTCCAATGCGCATCAACGTGACCAGATCGCGCCAGATTTTGAGCCACACCTTGCGATCAACATCTCGACCAGCTGTCAAAGGATCGATACCTAACCGAAACAACACCTCAGCGCGATACACATTGCCGACACCAGAAACGATGTCCTGGCGCATCAACAACACACAGATGGGAGAGGAACTTTTC
>CAEZVF010000035.1_pt1 | contig 7107 bp, 6 predicted proteins | sample 7264671 | NCBI WGS metagenome assembly CAEZVF01 (sample SAMEA6813849, study PRJEB35770) | uncultured Actinomycetes bacterium | biome: Freshwater; feature: Freshwater reservoir; material: water | place: Czech Republic | collected 2017-05-23 | depth 0.5m m
AATCCCCTAGCGGAAACAGCGACTGGGACAGGTCCTGCTCACTGAGAACACCCAAGACGTAGGACTGATCCTTCTTTGGATCAACACCGCGCTTTAATACAAGGCCACCGGCTTCATCGTTTTCAATGCGTGCGTAATGGCCAGTGCACACCGCGTCAAAACCTAAGCCGCGTGCCTTGTTCAGCACTGCCGAGAACTTAATGCTCTCGTTACAACGAATGCACGGGTTGGGTGTGCGCCCGGCTTGATACTCAGCGATGAAATCGTCCACTACCTCGCGACGGAATTCCTCACTCAAATCCCAGACATAAAACGGGATCCCTAGGACATCAGCAATGCGTCGAGCATCGCGTGCGTCCTCCAAGGTGCAACAGCCGCGTGACCCCACACGATGGGTTTCGCGCGATGCCGACAGTGCAAGGTGAACACCGACAACTTCGTGTCCGGCGTCAACAGCGCGCGCAGCAGCCACGGCAGAGTCGACTCCGCCGGAAAGGGCTGCAACAACTTTCATAGGGACACTCTCTCGCACTCAGTTCCTGGCGCGTCAGGCGTGGTCAACCAGCGTTCCGCTGGCTAACCGTGCTCGCTCCACAGCAGGCGCGATGGCCTCAACAACAGCATCTACATCTGCCTGCGTGGAGTTCCAACCCAAGGAGAAACGCAAGGAGCTGCGTGCTGCTGTTTGGGACGCACCGAGAGCTAGAAGCACATGGCTGGGCTGGGCAATTCCTGCCGAGCACGCAGAGCCGGTACTGCATTCGATGCCCTTGGCATCAAGCAGCATCAGCAAGGCATCGCCTTGACAGCCTGGGAAAGAAAAGTGGACGTTGTTGGGCAAGCGGTTCGCCTCATCAAGGAGGGGTGATCCGTTCAAGACCGCATCCGGCACCGCTCGTTGAATCCGGGTAATGAGGTCATCGCGCAGGGCGCTTACCCGGGTATTGCGTTCCACGCGGTCGTTCATGGCCGCATCAAGTGCCGCTGCAAACCCAGCAATGGCTGGGACATCTAAAGTTCCTGATCGAACATTGCGCTCTTGACCGCCGCCATGCAGAATCGGCGTCGGTTCGATGGAGCGCCCGAGCAACAAGGCACCAATACCGGTCGGTCCACCGAGCTTGTGTGCACTCACGGACATAGCAGCCACACCCAAGCAAGAAAAATCTATGTCCAACTGCCCTACCGCTTGCACAGCATCGGTGTGAACCGGAATGTCATGCGCCTTGGCCATCGCCACAACTTCGAGTAAGGGCTGGATAGTGCCCACTTCGTTGTTGGCCAACATGACGGAGATCGCGGCAACAGAATCAGGATCGTGTGTGATGAGTTCGGCTAAAGCCTCAAGGTCCAAACGGCCGTCCGAGTCGACTCCCACTTGACAGATCTGTGCATCCTCGGCCGTGCCGAGCCACATCAAGGGATCAATCAGTGCATGGTGTTCGATCGCCGAAGTAAGAAACCTGACTCGCTGCGGATCTTGGGTACGGCGAGCCCAGAACAAGCCCTTGACCGCAAGGTTGTCCGATTCGGTGCCACCAGCGGTGAAGACCACGTCGCTGGGGCTCGCCCCGAGGTGACCGGCGATGACTTCGCGAGACTCTTCCACCACGCGGCGTGCGCGGCGACCTGCGGTGTGCAGCGATGACGCGTTGCCAACATCACCGAATTGCGCCGCCATCGCTGCGATGGCTTCGGGGCGCATCGGAGTCGTGGCCGCATGGTCTAAGTAGGACATTGTGCACAAGTGTAGATGGCAGGCGAGATTCCCGCCTGAGGTCAGCCCTTGCGGGTGGCGATTTCCTGGGTCAACTGCGGCCCAACAGCGAACAGGTCGCCCACGACGCCGAAATCTGCCAACTCAAAGATCGGGGCTTCGGGATCCTTATTGACGGCCACGATCGTCTTGGACGTCTGCATTCCGGCACGGTGCTGAATCGCACCAGAGATACCCAAGGCGATGTACAGCTGCGGCGAGACCGTCTTGCCGGTTTGGCCCACCTGGTACTGGTGTGGGTAAAAACCTGAGTCCGTTGCGGCACGCGATGCGCCAACCGCGGCGTCGAGGCTGTCGGCCAGCTTCTCGATGACATCGAAGCCCTCAGGGCTTCCCACTCCTCGTCCACCCGAAACGACAGTGGCTGCTTCGGACAGTTCCGGACGTCCACCCTTGGCTTCAACCACGTGCTCAGTGATGACAGCTGCGGTATCGGATGCCGCTAGATCAGCAGTGATCGCCACTTGCTCGCCGGCACCGGCGGACTCAACAGGAGTCGTTGAGTTTGGGCGCACGGTGATGATGGGGGTGCCGGTCGTGACCGACGAACGAACGATGGTGCTGCCACCAAAGACCGATTGAACAGCAACGATTCCGTCTTCAATATCCACGGCATCGGTGATCACACCACTGCCCGAACGCACCGCCAACCGACCAGCGATTTCCTTGCCCTCGGCGGTGGAAGGAATCAACACTGCCGCTGGGGACGCGCTAGCCACGAGTTGATTCAAGATAGCGACCTTGGGGCCAACAACCGAAGTCGTGAGCGCAGCATCGTTAGCCACGTACACCTTTGCTGCGCCATAACGCACCACATCGGCCACCGCTTGGTCGGCACCTGCACCGACGATGACTGCGCTGGGAGAGCCATGCTTCGCAGCCAGCGTGAGCAGCTCAAAGGACACCTTCTTGACCACACCATTGGTGTGTTCAACCAGAACCACAATCTCTGCAGACACAATTTCTCCTAGGTCAGGGTTAAAGGAATTTTTGGGTGACGAGGAAGTCAGCGATCTTGGTGCCGCCATCGCCTTCATCGGTGACCACGGTTCCGGCTTGGCGCGGCGGTCGTTGCTCAAAGGCGTTAACTCCCGACCAGGCCCCAGCCAAGCCAACGGTCGCAGGCTCAATCGCGAGCTCGGTCAGGCTCAAGGTCGCCACGGGCTTCTTCTTCGCGGCCATGATGCCCTTGAATGAGGGGTATCGAGGTTCGTTGATCTTTTCCACCACACTGACAATGGCGGGCAAGGAGGACTGCACCACGTCATAGCCATCATCGGTTTGACGCTGAATGGTCAACGTGCGGGCATCCGGGTCAGCATCAACCTTCTTGGCAAAGGTCATCTGTGGCAATTGCAAGCGCTCAGCCAGCATTGCGGGAACAACGGACATACGAGCATCGGTTGATTCCGAACCCAAAATGACCAGATCAAATTCAACAGTGCCAAGCGCAGCGGCAAGAGCTGCCGAAGTGGCAACAGCATCCGAACCATGCAATGCGTCATCAACAACGTGGATTGCATCGTCCGCACCCATTGATAGCGCCTTACGAATTGTCTCGCCAGCCTTTTCTGGACCCATGCACAAAATCGTCACCTGGCCACCGTGAGCTTCCTGCAAACGCAGGGCTTCTTCGATGCCGTACTCGTCGAGTTCATTCAAGACCGGATCGGCCGATGCACGGTCGAGAGTCTTGTCCGCTTCGTTGAGCTTCTTCTCTGCCCAACTGTCGGGAACTTGCTTGACACAAACGACGATGTTCAGTGGCATGGAGCCAACCTCATTTTCGTGATGGAACTGGATCGTGGTGATAAAGCGGGGTAGTGATGATCGGCCTGTCTGATCCTATATTACCCGCGAGTAACGCAGGACGCTTCTGGGGCCTACCGGTGGAGGAACCGCGCCTTACCTGGGCCTGACTCCACAAAGGTCCGCATCCCGATGACTCGGTCTTCGGTGCCAAACAATCCGGCAAAGGCCTGCTCTTCGATGGCAATTCCACCGTCAATGTCGGTATCTAGCCCGGCATCAATGGCCCGCTTAGCGGCCTGTACGGCCAAAGCGGGGCGTGTGGCCAGTTCGGCCGCCAAAGCCAGCGCAGTGCTGACGACTACATCGTCGGCCACGACTTGGTTGACCAAGCCCATAGCCAATGCTTCATCAGCCTTAACCGCACGTCCGGTGAAGATCAAATCTTTGGCTCGGGAGGCACCGATCAAACGAGCAAGGCGCTGGGTCCCACCAGCTCCAGGGATGATGCCCAACAAAATTTCCGGTTGACCAAACTGCGCACTCTCGCCAGCGATGCGAAGGTCAGCGCATAAGGCCAGTTCACAACCGCCGCCCAAGGCATAGCCATTAACCGCTGCAATGACCGGACGCGGTGTCGAAGCGATCGCACTAAAGCAGGCCTGAAGTTCGGCGCCTTCGCGTTGAACATCCTCCAGGGACCAGTCAATCATTTCCTTCACGTCAGCACCGGCGGCAAAGGCGCGCTCGTTACCGTGCATGACGATCACGCGCACGGAATCATCGGTGCCCAGAGTCACGAATGCATCGCGCAATTCGTTTTGCATCTGGCGGTTCAACGGATTGAGCTTGGGGCGATCCAAGACCACGGTGGCTACGCCGCTCTCAGCATCGATCGTGACTTTGATGAACTCGCTCATGAACCCTCCGACGCAGACCGAGAGCGCCGGGGATACCGGCGCTACGGACTACAGACTAACGAGGGTTAGGAAAGGTCGTTCCACACGAAGCTGGGGGTGGCGATGCAAGAGTTGGCTGCACCCAAGCGTTGCAGGCCCAAGCGGTCACCCGCGGAGTAGGCAGCGGTGCTTCGAGACAAGATCGTGGGGTACATCACCTGGCTGGTCGAGCTCACGTGGTTCAAGCCCACAGCGTGACCGATTTCGTGCATCAACAGTTCGCCACGCGTCGAGCCGGAACCAAAGCCTGGGCGGAACTTGGCGTTCTGTGCGGCGTTGAGCACTACGAAGCCTCGACCACTCACACCGGTCCAAGGAGCAGATCCAGCCTTCCAGTACTTGAAGGCGTAGCCACCAGTGCCGGCCACGTAACCACCCGAAGAGCTGCGGCCCAAGAGGTTGGACTTCTTGCCCTTGACGGTTTGGTTGGCCCAGGCCACCACGATTTCAGCGGAGGTCTGACGTGCGTACCAAGCGTTGGATGACGTGTTGGTCGGGATCTGCGTCGTGGTTCCGGCGTAGCGGAAGTTCATACCGGACACAGCCGATGCGCGAGCAAAGGCGCGCTTTACGTCATTGATGGCGGCGAGACGACGAGCTGTCGTGTTTCCGGCCAGTCCTGCATTCACGCGGTAGGTGATGGTTTGGCATGGGTTCCAACGGGCAATCACTTTGTTGCCGTCGGGAAGAGTTTGGGTAGCGAGCGAGTATTGGCTGGACGTAGCTGAGGCTGACGAGGTCGCCGGTCCGGCTGCGAAGCCAACTGCTGCGGCCACAGCCACGAGCAGAGCGCTCGTTGCCTTGGTGGGCTTCAACATGATGACCTCCTGCGCGGGTCCCTTGTGGACCACTACGCAAGAAACATCGGCATCGGAAATAGGCCGCTTTAACCATCACTACATCTAGTTGCCATCTCACCCATTTGGACTAGCACTAGCGCTAGAGCCCAGTCCTGAGGCGGATCTAGGAAGAATCCACGCCCTGTTCGCAGAGCCTGAAACAGGCCTTAGACGCGCCCTGCGGGGTGAAGCGAGCACTGACCCGCACGTGTGATCGCGCAACCCCGTGGGGCGCGGATCATGTAGAGACTTAGAACAGGGCGTTTGATAGCGCCAGGCGCCCGGCGGGAACCGCGGGGTGATCATTGCCCAACAGGTCAAAGAGCTCGACGAGGTGCGTGCGAACTGTTGCGCGCTCAGCATCATCAGTGCGGCGCACTAGGTCAACCAGAAGTTCAAAGGCTTCGCTAGCGCGGGCATGGAGCACCAAAACATCCGCGGCCACTAAGTGAGCCTCAACATCCGCAGGACTGTGTACCGCTGCGTTGAGCGCAGCAGTCAATTCGATTCCCTGCGTGCGTTGCATCAGCTTGACCGTGGCTAAGCCTGCTTTTCCATCTGCATGAAAAGGCTCGCGCTGCAAGAGTGCCTCATACGCGGTCACGGCAGCAGTTAAGTCCCCACGGTCAATAGCGTCGGCTGCATCATCGAGTTCTGGATCGGTGATGACGACTTCTTGTTCCACTTCTTCGGTGGCTTCAGGGATCACTCCTCCGGCGATCTGCCCGTTCACACCTGCCTCAGCAGCGACAGTCAAGAGTTGTTCGAGAACCTGGCGGATCTGCTCTTCTGGCAAAGCGCCCTGGAAGAGAGGAAGCGGTTGCCCGGCCACGATGGCGAACAACGCTGGAATCCCTTGCACGCCAAAGGCTTGCCCAATGCGCGGCTGCTGGTCCACATCAACCTTGGCCAAGAGCCACCGGCCATCGGCTTCGGCTACCAACTTTTCCAAGATGGGGCTGAGCTGCTTGCAGGGCTCACACCAGGTCGCCCAGAAATCAATAACCACAGGCACCACGTGAGAGCGTTCGGCGACATCGACCGCAAACGTGTCCTCGGTTGCAGCAAATATCAGCGGAACCTGTACACCGGCTTCACGATCTTGTTCTACGTGTTGTTGCGCCTTGGCTTGTGCTTCACGCGCTGCCGCGAGCGCACCAAGATCCACCACGCCTCGCGTATCAAAACCGCCGGGTTGATTACTCACGCACAGCTCCCGTTATCGAAGAAATTAGGCAGAAGGAACTTTGATGATCAAGGCATCGCCCTGACCGCCACCACCGCACAGCGCAGCAGCACCGACTCCGCCACCGCGACGACCGAGCTCGAGCGCAAGAGTGAGCACAATGCGTGCACCGGACATGCCGATCGGGTGGCCCAAAGCGATCGCTCCACCATTGACGTTGACCTTGTCCTGACTAATTCCCAATTCCTTGGCCGAAACCACGCCCACCGCGGCAAAGGCTTCATTAATCTCCACCAGGTCCAAGTCCGCGGGAGTCATGCCCTCACGTGCAAGCGCCTTTTCAATAGCGCGCGCGGGCTGCTCGTGCAAAGAAGGATCCGGTCCGGCCACGACACCATGCGCGCCGATCTCGGCGATCCAACTCAGTCCTAGTTCTTGCGCCTTGTCCTTGCTCATCACCACAACCGCGCAGGCACCGTCACTGATCTGCGATGCGCTACCGGCCGTGATCGTGCCTTCCTTAGCAAAGGCAGGACGCAGCTTGCCCAGAGATTCCGCAGTCGTGTCGGCACGAACACCCTCGTCGGTGGTGAATTC
>CAEZVF010000036.1_pt1 | contig 7075 bp, 5 predicted proteins | sample 7264671 | NCBI WGS metagenome assembly CAEZVF01 (sample SAMEA6813849, study PRJEB35770) | uncultured Actinomycetes bacterium | biome: Freshwater; feature: Freshwater reservoir; material: water | place: Czech Republic | collected 2017-05-23 | depth 0.5m m
AGAGCACTCCACCGGCTACTAAGAGAGCGTTGACAGCAAAGGAAGCCCGGGCGGCGAGGGCTGGCGCGATGATGAGCGCGGTCCATCCCATCGCCAGGTAAATCGGGACAAACAGGGCACGTGGCGCTCGGTGCCAAGTGAGCCTGGTGATGATGCCCGCAGCAGCACCACCCCACACGATGGACAACACGATGATCGAGGTGGAGCCGGCTAAGACCAACAAGCAAAACGGTGTGTACGTGCCCGCGATGAGCACAAAAATCATCGAGTGATCAACGCGCTGGAGCCAGGCCTTGACCGTTGGTCGCCAGTGCCCACGATGGTAAATCGCGCTCATTGTGAATAGGCCCGTCAAACTCAAGGCATAGATGGCCACGCCGGTTCGGGCTTTCGCAGTTTCGGCGATGAAGAGCAAGGCCATGCCGGTGATGACCGCGACGGGAGCCCCCATCAAATGCAACAAGCCCCGCCATTTTGGCCGCGGGGCAATCACTGCAGGGGAAGTGTGGGCAGCCGAACTCATGTGCTCACCGTAGCCCTAGGGGATGCCTGATGAATAGCCAAATCGCGCACAGGTCATGGTCGGGCTGTTCTAGGCACGGTTGCGGAGCCGAAAGCTCCCTATTCGGCGGTAGTCTGGGGGCTCACCCCAGGGGTTCAACCAGGAGTTTCCATGGCATTGAGTGATCTGCTGTACGGCGCCTATGAGCGTCGACTCGCAGCCTCGGTGCGCGGCGATCGGATCCCTCGACATGTTGGCGTGATCTTGGATGGCAACCGTCGTTGGGCCAAGATGCTCGGAGAAAATTCTGATCGCGGTCATCAAGCCGGTGCGGACAAGGTCGCGCAATTTGTGACGTGGTGTGACGAAGCCGGTGTTGAAGTCGTGACGTTGTGGATGTTGTCAACCGACAATCTTGATCGCCCCGAAGCTGAGTTAGCCCCGTTGATTCGCATCATTGAGCAAACCGTGACGGACTTGGCCACCACCAACAAGTGGCGGGTCAATCCGGTAGGCGCCTTAGACCTGCTTCCGCCACAGACGGCTCAGTTGCTGAAAAAAGCTGCTGAGGCCACGTCCACTTTGGACGGATTGATCGTCAATGTTGCCGTCGGATATGGCGGTCGACGTGAGATCACCGATGCAGTACGCAGTTTGCTCAGTGAACATGCCACGCGCGGAACATCCATTGAAGAGCTGGCCGAATTGATCGACATCGATCACATTGCCGAGCACTTGTATACGCGTGGTCAGCCAGACCCTGACTTGGTCATCCGCACCTCAGGCGAGCAGCGGCTTTCAGGATTCCTGTTATGGCAAAGCGCGCATTCGGAATTCTATTTCTGCGAGGCGTACTGGCCTGATTTTCGCCGGATTGATTTCCTGCGTGCGTTGCGTGACTTCGGAGCACGCAGCCGGCGCTTCGGCTCTTAAGCGTTAGCCCTTAAGGCGTTGTTGCAGAGGCCGGTCGTGACGGTTCAAGGGATCCACCTGGTGTTGAAGCCGTCGATGGGCGCTTGGGGTTGACCGTGACCTTGATGGAGCCATCGGCGTACTGGGTAATGGATCCACCCGCAAAGATTTGGAAGGCACCGCCTTCGGCACTGGTCTCTACATCGGAAATGGGTTCTTTCAGTCGAGCCCTAACTTTGGGCGAATACCAGGCCGCATACACATCGCCATACACCGCGTGGGCTCCGCCTAGCCGTGACCAAAATACCCATCCATTGTCAAACGTGACGTAGCGCAAGCCAGAGTTGTAGTTAGTTCGGGTCTCGCGGCCTCGAGCTGCGCCAAAGACCACGAGACCACCGGCTTGATCAACTGCGTTCATGAATCGTTGTGGCACGGCAACAGCACCAGTTTTGGTCGCGATGATGCTGCCGGTCTGGAATTTTTGTTCCGTCAAATCGAGGACGTTTTTGACTGGCTCTGGTTTTGACAGGGCAACGCCTAAGGTTCCTAGCTCAGCGCGGTAACTGACATAGGTTTCAAATCCAGGATTGCGAGAAAGCGGAGCAGCCCACACCACCGCGGCGAGCACAGCCAAGGCGGACGCAGTCAACGTGGCGATGACCCACGCCGGACGGCGGGGACGTTGACGTTGACGATGACGCGGTTGTGGTTCGACTGCTAATTCATCGGCAACAGGGTCAAGAGCGCGAGCGCGCTGTGCTCGGCGTTCGAGCAGGGCTTGGAGCCCGATGGCCCCGGAGAGCATGAATAAGGGAATGGCCGGCAGCCCGTACCGGTAGTCAAACATCACCGTCAAACACGGGACGGCAAGAACAGCTATTCCTACTAACGCGATGAACGGGCCGTCCCATCGTCGTCGACCGCGGTCAATCCAACCGGCGAGTAGCCCGAGAACTAATCCGGCAAGCAGGATCGGCCCTTGGGTATAGACCACCCCTTGATAGGACTTCAAAAAGAGCGCGGGTCCGGCTTCAATCTTGGGTTGAATCGGATTGCCAGCAAGATCATTGCGAGCAACCGCGCTGCTAGCCACGGGATCGGCGTAAGTAGTGGGGAACTGCCACGCACCGAGGGGAGAGTCCACGCGAGTGGTGTATTTGCCCGGTGCGAAGTAGTGCGCAAAGTCAGTAATCACGTAGCGCGCATACGTCAGAGGTTGAGCCAGGATGATCTTGCGCGAAAAGCTTGATGCAATCTTGTCTGACTTGTTTCCGTATGCGCTGAGAGCTTGCACCGGCGAGTCGGAGGCCCACACATAGAAGTTGGCGTTGGGTCGGGCTGAGGGGATGGAGTTGTCACACAGAGTGGCTTCTGCTTTAGTCAGATCCACGGTGGAACAGTCAGCAAAGACCGCCACACGCCCGTAGAGGAACCGCCCGCTGCTGTCACTAGTAGTAAAGCTGCCAAAGTAGGAAGCAAACCAACTCATGTACCAGACAATCGGTACGAGCATGGCCACGGCGAATCCAATGAGGACTTTCATGCCCAGTTTGCGGATGAGTAAGTAGCCAACAAAAATCGCCGCGATAGGAATGGCAACGGTGCGAGTAAGCGCCGCCGCCGCCAAGAAAGCTCCAGCCACCGCTGCCCAGAGAGGACTCAGCTCCGCTTTCGTCACGATCAAGACCGCCCCAAAGAGCAGCGAGGCAAACATCGTTTCGCTCAAAATGTTGTGCTCGATCTGGATCAAGTAGCTGTCCACCAACAAGGGTGTGGCCGCAAGTGCGGCTAGCCATGGTCGAGCACCGCGGCCAATGACAACGACGTACAAGACAATCGCCAGCGCCACACCAACGATGTGTTGAACGATGGTGACGGCATTGAGGTCACCGACGTAGCTGAGCAACCGCAAAACAAAGGGATAACCAAAAGGTCGGTCGTTAGGCGGCTGGAAACGCTGAGCAGCCACGACGTAGGCGTATGAGTCGCCGAAGAACATCAATGCGGGTTTGTAAGCAAAAATCGTGATAGCTCGCAATACCACCCCAGCGGTGACCAGGGTGGCCATGATCCAGTGCCGACGCAGGCCCTGGGCTATCTCGGTGATCATGGGATAGATGTCTACGCGGTTGGCGTGGAACTGTCTAGCCGTCGAAGATCCAGCAGGCTTAAGAAACTGCTTCCTAGGGCCACTTGAATACCCAAGACGGTGACGACGACGGCACAGGCTCCGAGTCGAAACGCGGTACTCGTCGATTCTGGATCAGGGGTGGTGCCGGCCGAGACGCTCAGGCTGGCGATCAGGCCGACGATGCCGGCCAGGAAGAGCAGGACGCCGACGACCAACCCGCTTTCGAAACTGATCCGGTGGCGGATGCGACTGCGGCTTGGCGGCAACAGCCGCTCGGTGGCAGCAAATTCGCGCGCGAGGAAAGCGAAGAGAACCGCCTGGAACCCAGCGATCAAGAAGCCACCTGAGGCGATGAGCAGCCCTTCAGCAAACTGACCCTGCCCGGGAGTCCAGATGCCACTGCCGAGAGCGATCAACCCAGCGATACCGATGGCCATGGCCAGATAACCGGGGTAAAGGAAGAGCCAGCGGGGGCTGTACAGCAAGAGGAAGCGCAAGTGACGCCAACCATCGCGCCAGCTGCGCAGGTGCGGCGGGCGGGTCCGACCGTCTTTACTCAACGTGGTGGGAACTTCGACAATGGTTTGTTCAGCCAAGGTGGCTTTGACGACAAATTCGGAGGCGAACTCCATGCCCGTGGTGCGCAGGTCCAAGGAGAGCGCGCTGGTGCGCCTAAAGCCTCGAAGGCCACAGTGGAAGTCACGAATGGGGGACTTAAAAAACAGTCGCCCGATAAAGGACAAGACGGGATTGCCGAGGTAGCGGTGGAGGGCAGGCATGGCCCCGGGGGCAATGCCGCCCTTGAAACGGTTGCCCATGACGAGCTCGGCGCCGCCTCGCAACTCAGTGACGAAGGCATCGAGGTTGCTGAAGTCGTAGCTGTCGTCGGCATCGCCCATGATGATGTAGGTGCCTCGTGCACCATTGATGCCAGCGATCAAGGCTGCTCCGTACCCACGGGTGGGCACATCAATGACCCTGGCGCCGGCGGCTCGGGCGAGGTCTTGTGAACCGTCCGTGCTTCCGTTGTCGGCGATGACGACTTCGCCGTCGATTCCGGCCGATTCCAGGTAGCTGCGGGCCTTACGGATGCAGACCTCAACGGTTTCTGCCTCGTCAAGGCAGGGCATCAGGATCGACAACTCACAGGGGGAGTCGGTCGCCTCACTGGTGGGGGCGGCAAGGGTGTCGGTGTGATCGACGCTCGAGGTCACAGGATTCCTGTCTGGGTAACTGTGCGGGGAAGCACTAGGGCGTTGCGTCAGGATACGGCACCGCAGGTCCTCAACCGTGCTGCTCAGCGCTCGCCTAGCCCAATTTCTTCAGACCGAGGGACCGTCCCATTCGCCACCCTCGGATCCGGGCCCATGATGCCTAGCCTGTGGATAACTTGGCCTCCCCGGCCCGCTTTTGCGTAGTTCAGGCCCATTTTTACGTATCTCAGGCACAAATTTACTGCGGTAACGGGACTTGCGACCCCCCCCTGTGGCCGTTTGGCAGTGCCATGGGGCAGGGTAGAGATCAGTTCTCCCGTGAGAGGACCACATCCCCCAACTCTTCAGCGTTGGGCTCCCCCATGTGGTTTTCGCACCGCCCGTTGATCGCCACTGAGCGTGAGGGCCAGCGCCTCCCGTTCAGCACGAATGGGGCCAGAGACCCGGAGAGAGTTGCACCTGCGCGAACGGCAGGGGTGCTGGCGAAGGGTTCTATGTGAGTAAGGCTCGACACACATCAACGCTGGTTGCTTTGTCAGCGGTCTTGGTTCTGGGTGGAACGGCAGCTATGGCTGGCACCGTTTCCCGCGAGCCCGCCGCCGCCTCCTCCGTTGTTGCTGTCAGTCAGTCTCGGGCTAACGCGGACGTCCGCGTGAATCGCTCCACTGACCGCCTTTCTCAACTCGCTCGCGCCAAGAAGCTGGCGGCCCAGCAGGCCGCTGCTCGAAAGGCAGCCCTCAAGCGCGCTGCGACGAAGAAGGCCAACGCCAAGCAAGCTCGCATCGCTGCTGCCAAGCGTGCCGCCGCCAAAAAGGCCGCTGCCAAGAAGGCTCGCATCGCTGCCGCCAAGCGCGCTGCCGCCCGCAAGGCCGCCGCTAAGAAGGCTTCTCGTAGTCGAATTCGCTCCATTGCCCCGAGCACCGGATCTAACCGTCGCATTGGCCGAGAGATGGCGGCCAAGCGAGGCTGGACCGGCGATGAGTGGACCTGTTTGAACAACCTGTGGACCAAGGAATCGGGCTGGAGCACTCGCGCCACCAACGGATCAGGCTCAGCTGGCGGAATTCCGCAGGCCCTACCCGCATCCAAGATGGCCTCAGCTGGCGATGACTGGCGCACTAATGCCGCAACGCAAATTAAGTGGGGCTTGGGTTACATCTCGGGTCGCTATGGCCACCCGTGTGGAGCCTGGCGTCACTTCCAAAACCACAACTGGTACTAAACCAGTAGTTGGCTAGGCCTTCGGGCCTTTGCCGATCTGCAAGGTCGGTCCCGTGGTGTCCTTAAAGAAGTCATTGCCCTTGTCGTCCACGACGACGAATGCAGGGAAGTCGACCACCTCAATGCACCACACGGCTTCCATTCCTAGCTCGGCGTAGTCCAAGACTTCGACCTTCTTAATGCAGTCTTGGGCTAGGCGAGCCGCTGGCCCCCCGATGGATCCGAGATAGAAGCCACCGTTGGCGGCACACGCATTCGTGACCGCGTCGGAGCGGTTGCCCTTGGCGAGCATCACCATGGAGCCACCAGCCTTTTGGAACTGATCAACGTAGGCGTCCATGCGACCAGCAGTGGTGGGACCAAACGAGCCTGAGGCGTAGCCCTCGGGGGTCTTGGCTGGTCCGGCGTAGTAGACCGCGTGATCCTTCAAGTAGTCCGGCATCGGTTCGCCGGCATCCAGTTTTTCCTTGATTTTCGCGTGGGCGATATCGCGCGCGACGACCAAGGTTCCGCTCAGCGACAACCGCGTCTTGACCGGGTACTGCGACAACGTGGCACGGATCTGGTCCATGGGTTGGTTCAGGTCGATCTTGACCACATCATCGTCAAGGTGCTCGTCGGTGACGTCGGGGAGGAAGTGCGCAGGTTCGCGCTCGAGTTCTTCGAGGAAGACACCTTCGGGAGTAATGCGACCGAGAACCTGGCGGTCGGCCGAACACGAGACGGCGATGGCCACCGGGCATGAAGCACCGTGGCGCGGGAGTCGAATCACGCGCACGTCGTGGCAGAAGTACTTGCCACCAAACTGCGCACCAATGCCCAACTCGCGGGTGAGCTGCAGGACTTCTTCTTCCATTTCCAGGTCGCGGAAGCCGTGACCTGACATCGAACCTTGCGTGGGCAACGTGTCGAGGTAGCGCGCGCTGGCGTACTTGGCGGTTTTGAGTGCATGCTCGGCGCTGGTGCCGCCAATGACGATGGCCAGGTGGTACGGCGGGCAGGCAGCGGTACCGAGGCTGCGCAGCTTTTCGTCGAGGAATTTCTTCATCGACGCGGGGTTGAGGACTGCTTTAGTTTCTTGGTACAGGAACG
>CAEZVF010000037.1_pt1 | contig 6832 bp, 8 predicted proteins | sample 7264671 | NCBI WGS metagenome assembly CAEZVF01 (sample SAMEA6813849, study PRJEB35770) | uncultured Actinomycetes bacterium | biome: Freshwater; feature: Freshwater reservoir; material: water | place: Czech Republic | collected 2017-05-23 | depth 0.5m m
GATTAACCCTTGGCCGCTGTCACTAAGCCTTTGCTGCTCGCTACGGCGCTCCAGGTCGTGAAGCCGCCATCCAAGTTGACAGCCTCGAACCCGTTCTCCCGCAACAAAACGGTGGCGGTATGACCGCGTTGACCGACCTTGCAGTAGACCACGACCGGGCCATCAGGAATCTCACTCATCCGTGACCGCAAGTCATCGAGCGGAACGTTAATTGATCCCGGAATCGCTCCGTCGGCAAACTCTTCCACGTTGCGCACATCAAGGATTACTGCTCCGGCGGCAGCCAAAGCATCCACCTCGTACCACTGAACATTCTTAGTCAATCCACTGAGCAAGTTCTCAGCGATGTAACCGAGCATGTTCACGGGATCTTTTGCCGACCCAAAAGGAGGCGCGTAGGCCAACTCCAAATCCGCAAGTTCAGGAGCGAGCAACCCACTCTTCATCGCAGTAGCAATCACGTCGATGCGTTTGTCTACACCAGAGCGCCCGACCGCTTGGGCACCCAGGATTTGACCCTCTGGCTTGTGAACCAAGAGTTTTAGGGCCATCTCCTCAGCACCTGGGTAATACCCGGCATGCGAACCAGGATGCGTGTGAATGGCCTGGAATGGGACTCCTTGAGCAACCAATCGCTTTTCATTCCATCCGGTGACCGCAACAGTGAGGTCAAAAACCTTGACGATTGCGGTGCCAATGGTCGTCACTTCACGAACTGGGCGTCCCATAATGTGGTCGGCGGCCACGCGACCTTGTCGGTTAGCAATATTGGCCAGTGGCACCAGCGTTGACTCACCATCAAATGCATCGATTTTTTCCGCAACATCGCCTACTGCGTAAATTGCGGGGTCACTTGTTTGTCCAAATTCATTGATGACAATCCCACCGCGCGAGCCAATCGTTAGCCCAGCTGATTGGGCCAAAGAAATATCCGGCCGTACGCCGATGGCGCAAATAACCAACGTCGATTCGATGACCGTTCCGTCGGACAAGGTGACCTGATCGGGGTTGATCTGGACTACACCCGTGCCCAGGTGCAGGTCAACGCCATGCTTGCGCACTTCCTCGTGCACGAGGACGGCAAGTTCGTAATCCAAAGGCGCTATGAGCTGTTCCTGAGCCTCCACAATCGATGTGGGGATACCACGGTGAATCAAGTTCTCCGCGGATTCCAAGCCGATGAAGCCGCCACCGATAACTACGGCTCGGTCAGGCTTGTTCGCCACTGCTAATGCGATTCGGGATACATCCTCGACCGTGCGGAGGGTGTAAGCATTTTCGATGCCAGGGATCGGTGGAACCACCGGTTGCGCACCTGGGCTGAGGATGAGGAAATCAAAGGGAAGTCGGTATACCTCGCCGGTAGGCCCTTGAACTTCCACCTCACGACTATCTCGATCCACTAACAAAACATTGGAGCCAATCCGCACATCCAGTGCGAAGCGGGCATCCAGAGATTCAGGGGTTTGCAGTAACAAGGATTCACGATCAGCAATGACCCCGCCAACGTAATAGGGCAGACCACAATTCGCGTACGAAACAAACCCGCTGCGCTCAATCACGATGATGGACGCATCAGGATCAAGACGGCGCATCCGTGTAGCCGCTGACATTCCTCCGGCTACTCCTCCGACAACAACTACTTTTCGCACGCTTGTCATCCTTTTCCTAAACCATCGTCATAAATAGCCGCTGCAACTGCTGTGCTACGTCATCTGCATTGTTCTTGCCTTCAGTGATGCATTCACGCAATCCGGCGGTAATCAGGCTGAATGCAGCCTTATCAATGGCTTTAGACACTGCGGCTAACTGCATGACAACGTCTTCACAGGAGCGACCCTCGTCCAGCATGCGCAAGATTCCGCCGATTTGTCCTTCAGCACGACGCAACCGCTTGGTCACATCAGCCAGTGCTTCCTCGTCCTGCACTACATGGGCCATCTTCTTCGCGGTAGCCATTAGTTGCGCCCCGGCGATACCCACGAGCCCAAGCGCCGCCAACCACTCGTCCCCGAGTCCTTCAATGCTGGCGCATCGGTTGCGCAGGTACAACGCTGGCTCTTGGGAACACCAGCGAAAACTTGATCAAGATGCTGACCACATCCGCTATAGGTGACTTTGCTGCACTTACGACAATTCACTTTCCTACACATAAAGAACACCCTTTGCGTGAGCTGCTTAATGGACCCACCTTAACATACCCCTAGGGGTATACGCAGTAGACTCAAAATCCACCACTAAGGAGCCCGATGACTACTGCGATACAGCAATGGACGGCTGGCCTGGCCCAGTGGGGAATCCCGGACGACATCATCAAACAAGCTCCGCAGTCCCCATGGATTCATCCACCGGCGCTGTTTGAAATTCCCGAGGAGATTGAGGATTCGCCGTCCCACCAGCGAGCACGCGAGGCATTGAGCGAGAACGGGTCGCTTATCGATGTGGGATGTGGTGGGGGCATGGCCACGTTTGCGATCGCACCTCCGGCAGCACGAGTCACCGGGATAGATCACCAGTCATCGATGCTCGACTTGTACGCCCGCGAAGCTGAGCAACGCGGCTTGATGCACACCGAAGTCCTTGGGGTTTGGCCAGATGTCGCCAACCAGGTCAAACGATCCGATGTCGTGGTGTGCCACAACGTCGCCTACAACATTTCCGACATTGTGCCGTTCATCCAAGCCCTCAATAACCACGCGCATAAACGGGTAGTCATCGAAATCCCCATGGAACATCCCCTCGCTCCAATGCGCGGCTTGTGGAAACACTTTTGGGATCTTGAGCGACCAGCCGGACCTACCGCGCAGACTTTGTTCGACGTCATCAGCGAATCCGGATTCCCAGCACACAGCGAACAACGGGAAGCGCCAGCCCGCGAACCAGTGGACTTTGATCAACACGTGGAATTCACCAGCGTTCGGTTGTGTCTAGGCTCGGAGCGTCGTCACGAAGTTGCTGAGTTCCTACGAGCACATCCAGCCTCACCCTCGCGAACCGTCGTCACCATCTGGTGGGACGCAACGTCCTAGGGCAAGGCTGGGCAAGCCAAGCCGAGTAAGCAGGGCCGGGCAAGCAAAAGGGGCCGTCACGTATGACGACCCCTTGCGGTGGCAGGTGTTGGGTTCGAACCAACGTAGGCTGAGCCGGCGGATTTACAGTCCGCTCCCTTTGGCCACTCGGGCAACCTGCCGGTGTCGCCGAAGCGACTGCCAAACAATAGCGCAGGCATAACGGCCGATTGACCCGTCCTCACACCTGAGCCGCTACCCGTGCGCCACACTGTTGCCACTACCGCACTTCGCCTGCTGGAAACCAAGGAGCAAGACATGGCTGACTCATCCTTCGACATTGTGAGCAAAATCGACCGCCAGGAAGTGGCAAACGCCATGAACCAAGCTGGCAAAGAGATCAGTCAGCGCTACGACTTCAAGGGCGTGGATGCCTCCATCGAAAACTCTGGCGAGAACATTGAAATCCGCGCCAACTCTGAAGAGCGCGCGCTCGCAGTTCTTGATGTCTTCAAGGAAAAGCTCATCAAGCGCCAGTTGTCACTGAAGATTCTCGATGCCGGTGACCCACAGGCCTCGGGCAAAGAATTCAAAATTCTGATCAAACTCAAAGAAGGCATCACCCAGGAACAAGCTAAGAAAATCGCCAAGCTCATCCGCGACGAAGGTCCCAAAGCCGTGAAGACCCAAGTCCAAGGTGAGGAACTGCGAGTCACGAGCAAGTCCCGCGACGACTTGCAGGAAGTACAAGCCTTGGTCAAGGGTGCTGATCTCGATTTCGCTACGCAGTTTGTGAACTACCGCTAAGCCAACGTCAAGGTCAACAACAGTTGCGGGTTAGTTACCGAATGGGGTGCGTCAACACCGACAATTCCCCCGACCGAATAAATCCCGCCCGTTGATTGGCCGGCCAGCCCCTGTTTCTGATCCTTTTCACACAGCACCACCGTGCCAACAGCACGTTTGGCTGGTCCGGCCAGGTGGCCCGGTGCTGACATCCAGGCCTCATAGCCCTTGAGCAACACCGCTCCCTTTTCGTCGTAATCAAATCCTTCGGCGGCAGTGGCTTCTTCACAAGCAGGAGCGATCGTGATGGCAGCGTCCGCGGGCCATACCCGTTTGGGATCTAGCGGCGACACATTGGCAGTCAGCGTCCAGCCAAGCGAACCGCTTCGAGCATCGGTAACCGTCAAGAGATTGATCCGGCTAGCCCAGTGAGTGTGGTCTGGCTCCTTAACAGCCTTAATCACGGCCATCGTGGTGGCGTCCGGATTCTTACCCAAGGGATAGGTCCGCAGAGTCAAACCACCAGCGACTACGGCCAGCCGAACTTCTTGATTGCTGCCACCCTCACCATTGAGAAAAAGTTCCTCATCCGGTTGAACAACCCGCGGTGGAGTGGGCAACAAAATCTCAGCGTCGGTATGAACGTTAAATGACAGCAGGAGTAACGCGGCTGCGAGCAAGAGGTTGCCAGCGAGGCCGGTGCCCGCTTCCAGGCGAACCATGGACGAATGCGATCGATACGCAAATTCAAGAAAGTGCGTAGTCAGAGCGGCTGCGAGCCCAAGGGCTAAGCCCCGTCTCCCAGCGACGAGGAAGCCGCCCAAAATCATCAGGTCGCTCAGGGCTACTACCAACAAAACGGACGTGACTCGATGTTGGTGGATCCGTGGCTCCGTGCTGGTCACGATCCCTCAACTCCCTTACGTCCACCTACTGTTCCCCGCTTCTCCCCCCATCACTAGAGCACAAGGTCAGCGGGCCATGGCCTCTAAACGGGCAATTCGCTCCTCCATCGGCGGGTGAGTGGAAAAAAGTCGAGTCATTCCGGCTGCATTAAAGGGATTGGCAATCATCAAAGCTGACGTGGTTTGCACCGCGGGTTCCGGCGTGAGAGGGGCGTCAGCTGTGCCCTGTTCTAGTTTGCGCAAAGCACTCGCCAGGGCGAGTGGATCCTGGGTTAACACAGCCCCCGATTCATCAGCGTCATATTCGCGTGAGCGACTGATCGCCAGCTGCACAATCGTTGCAGCAATCGGACCCAAGATCAAAATAATCAATCCAGCAAAAGGATTGCGATCACGATCGTCGTTTCCACCCATGGGAATTAACCAAGAAAACTGCACTAAAAACATAATGACGCTCGCGATCGTGGCCGCTACTGAAGCGATCAAGATGTCGCGGTTATACACATGGCTGAGTTCATGACCGAGAACTCCGCGTAACTCTCGTTCGTCCAGCAGCTGCATGATGCCCTCGGTACAGCACACCGCCGCGTTCTGCGGATTTCGACCAGTAGCAAACGCATTAGGGGCTTGGGTCGGTGACATGTAGAGCCGAGGCATGGGCTGTCCGGCTTGCATCGAAAGTTCGCGCACGATGCGATACATCGCTGGTTGATCATTTTCCGTTACCGCATAAGCCCGCATCGACTTCAGGGCGAGCTTGTCGCTATTGAAGTAGGCGTAACCATTCGTGCCTAGAGCGATGAGTAACCCAATGAACAACCCGGTGGTACCGCCGAGCACCGATCCGATCACCAGAAGGAGTCCGCTGAGGGCAACCAGCAAGATCGCAGTTTTCAATCGGTTGTAATGCATGTCAGTTCACCTCGTTTCGCCCAAGTACAGCGATATCAATCATCTGACGAGTTCCACCCGGCAGCAAGTTGATCCATCTCGTGCACCAGGGAACTACTTCCCGTCGCAGCACTTGCAGTGGATTGGCCTACCCAAGCCAAGGCATCAAACGGGCACACATCAATACAGATCCCGCAATACATACACAGCCCAAAATCAATAGCGAAGCGATCGAGGTGTTGCACAGTGACCGGTCGGGCACCGCCCGTTTCTTGCACGACTGGATGCGACTCGATGTGTATGCACTTGTCGGGGCATTCCTTCACACACAACATGCACGAGGTGCAATCAGGCGGGTTGAGGGCGATGGATCCACGCCGGGGCTGGCTATTCATCAACGGGCCTTGGGCTCTGCGATAAGGGAAAAGGACTTCAGGAGCGGGTGTTCGGGGCCATCCTTGGCCAGCAGCAAGTGCTCGGCCGGCCCAGAAGACAGCGCAACACCAAACATTTCCGCCAATTCACGCTCATGCCAGGCCGCACCAGGGAAAGTATCGACAACCGAGCCCACTACCTGACCACTGCTCACTCGAGCACGCACAGCAATGGTTCGTGCGTTCGCATCACTTAGCAACGCGACCACCTCGCACTCCCCCTCGCCACGATCAACGCCGGTAATGAATTCAAGGCGCGCGAAGTTGTGCTCTGTCTTTAATGTCTTCAACGCGTCGAACCAGCGCGAAACATCAATGTCGTACAACTCAAGGCCGACAGTGTCACTTGCAGCGACGGCATCAAAGGAAGCGACCCATGCGTTCATCGTCATGCGCGAACGTCCAACAACAAAGTGCGCAATCCGTCAATCAATGCTTCAGGACTCGGTGGACACCCGGGTACATACACGTCTACCGGAACGAGGCGATCGACTCCGTCCACCACGGCATAGGAATCCCAGTACGGCCCACCCGTCGCCGCGCAGGCCCCAAAGGACATCACTCGCGCTCCCGGGCCCATGCGCTGATACAAAGCAACGACATACGGTGCTAAGGCAGTAGTAACAGTTCCCGACACGACTAAGACGTTCGCACTGTCACTGGTGGCAAACGCATCAAGATCTACCAACGTCTGGGCTTGTAACTGGCTGACCAGAGTCGTCGCGGCCGCATACTCCACCCCGCAGCAGGCCAAGCCCGCTTCCACGGCCCACAGCTGAACTGGTTGCCCATCAACCACAACAGCAAC